>Ga0302286_10001211_pt1 | contig 19492 bp, 12 predicted proteins | sample III_Fen_E2_3_FD_198765 | JGI IMG/M metagenome (GOLD analysis project Ga0302286, IMG submission 198765) | Peat permafrost microbial communities from Stordalen Mire near Abisko, Sweden - III_Fen_E2_3 | ecosystem: Environmental > Terrestrial > Soil > Wetlands > Permafrost | place: Sweden: Abisko...
CCGTGTGCCACCCAAATACCAAGGCTGCTTCCTGCCAACGATTTGAACAGAATGGATTCGTTTTTCGGAATGGTAACTCCCACAAAACCAGACTCAAACTTATGTGATTCGTTATGTAGCATTTTGGCGCGTTCGGCGTGGTCGGGGTAAATCAGGTTGAGTTCCACCATCAACTGGCAACCGTTGCAAATTCCCAGGCTCAATGTATCAGGACGTGCATAGAAGCGCTCGAGCGTGGCTTTTGCCTTTTCGTTGAAGAGTAAGCCACCTGCCCATCCTTTGGCCGAGCCAAGTACATCCGAATTGGAGAAACCACCACAGAAGACGATAAAGTTGACATCGTCCAATATTTCACGTCCGGTGGCAAGGTCGGTAGCATGTACGTCTTTTACATCAAAGCCGGCAAGGTAGAGCGCATACGCCATTTCACGTTCGCCATTAGTACCTTTTTCACGAAGAATAGCTGCTTTGATACCCGAAGGTTTACGATCGGGTGATAGGCCGTATTGACTAAGTTTACCTCTGAAATTTTCGTTTAGCTTAAATTGGAGCGGTTGGGTTTTGTAGTTTTCGTAACGAGCTTTTGCACAGGCTTCACCGCTTTGTTTGCGGTCGAGGAGGTAAGATGGTTTGTACCAAAGGTAGCGCAACCGGTCGATGTCGAAGTTGAGTTTGGTGTCGTTGAAATCGACTGTGATATTGCGTTCTGCAATCGGCTGCGCAATGGCAGCAAATTGCAACTTGCTTGTTTTCAGAATGGTTTCTACCGCTTTTGTATCTTTCACCTGCACCAACACGGCCGGGTTTTCGGCAAAAAGCAGTTCAACAATTGAATAGTTTTTATTGGTTAACCCATCAAATTTTACCTTGAGACCGCCCTTGATATTTGCAAAACACATTTCGAGCAATGCGGTTAATGTACCGCCGGCGGAAATATCGTGTCCGGCCAGCACCAAATCTTTTTCGATTAATGTTTGTACCGCTAAAAATGCTTGGCGGAAATAGGCGGCATCACTCACTGTGGGAGCCGTATCGCCCACTAGGCTCAAAGTTTGCGCCAAAGCCGACCCACCGAGTTGTATAGGAGAATTTGAAAAGTCGATGCAATAAATTGTAGTGTCAGCATCATTGACCAACACGGGCGAAATCACTTTTTTGATGTCGCTCACCTCTCCTGCAGCCGAAATGATGACGGTGCCCGGCGAGAGCACTTTTTCATCGCCATATTTTTGTGTCATCGAGAGGCTGTCTTTTCCCGTTGGAATGTTGATGCCAAGCCCGCAAGCAAAACGGCTGCAAGCATCCACGGCGCGATAGAGCCGGGAGTCTTCGCCGGGGTTTTTGCAAGGCCACATCCAGTTGGCGCTCAGCGAAACAGTGTCGAGACCAGCCACAAGCGGTGCCCACACAAGGTTGGTAAGCGATTCGGCAATAGCCAGCACCGAACCGGCTTCAGGATTAATGAGTGCAGCGGCAGGCGCATGGCCGATAGAGGTGGCAATCCCTGCTTTGCCGCGATAGTCGAGCGCCACCACGCCCAAATCATTGAGCGGAAGTTGCAACTCTCCGGCGGTTTGCTGTTTGGCCACTTTGCCTGTTACCGAACGATCCACTTTGTTCGTCAACCAATCTTTGCAACCCACACTTTCGAGCTGCAGCACATTTTCTATGTAGTTGTACACCAATGTAGCATCGGTAGCCACAGGTGCGTGTGTTTCGTCTATTGTATTGTCGGTGATAATGGTGCGTGGCGGTTTGCCAATCATATAGTCGAGACGCAGGTCAATGGGGCGTTCACCATCTTTTTGTTCAAATACAAATTGCATGTCGCCGGTTGTTTCACCCACCACGTAGAGCGGTGCACGCTCGCGTTCGGCAATATTGCGGATGTGTTCAATCTCTTTTTCATCGACCAAAAGCCCCATTCGTTCCTGACTTTCGTTGCCGATAATCTCTTTGGCCGAAAGGGTAGGGTCGCCGACCGGAAGTTGGCTCATGTCAATTTTTCCGCCGGTAGCTTCTACCAGTTCGGAGAGGCAATTGAGGTGACCGCCTGCGCCGTGGTCGTGAATAGATACCACCGGATTGTGATCCGACTCGGCCAGAGCACGAATCACATTGGCTACCCGTTTTTGCATTTCTGGGTTGGCGCGTTGCACGGCATTCAGTTCAATGGAGTTGTCGTATTGACCTGTATCTACTGACGATACAGCGCCGCCACCCATACCGATGCGGTAGTTGTCGCCACCCATTACAATTACTTTTTGACCCACTTTCGGGTCGCCTTTAAGGCAATCCTCACGTTTGGCGTAGCCCACGCCACCGGCAAGCATAATCACTTTGTCGTACCCGAACTCTTTGCCGTTTTCGGTATGTTCAAAGGTCAATACCGAGCCGCAGATAAGCGGTTGACCGAACTTGTTACCAAAATCGCTGGCGCCGTTGGAAGCTTTAATAAGAATTTGTTCGGGTGTTTGATAGAGCCATTTACGAGCCGGAAGAGCTTGCTCCCAGCCGCGCGAAGCGTCATTGCGGGCATATGAGGTCATGTAAACCGCAGTTCCGGCAATGGGAAGACTAGCTTTGCCACCACCCAAACGGTCGCGGATTTCACCTCCGGTGCCGGTTGCAGCGCCGTTAAACGGTTCTACGGTTGTGGGGAAGTTATGTGTTTCGGCTTTCAGGGAGATAACCGATTCAAAATTTTTTGTTGCAAAGGTGCCGGGCTTGTCAGCGGTGTCGGGTGCAAATTGCTCGATTACCGGCCCTGCGTTGAAAGCCACGTTGTCTTTGTAGGCCGATACCAATTTGTTGGGATTGGCTTTGGCGGTTTTTTTGATGAGCTGAAAAAGTGTGGATTCTTTCTCTTTTCCATCAATAATATATTGTCCGTTGAAGATTTTATGGCGACAATGCTCGGAATTCACTTGCGAAAAACCGAATACTTCGCTGTCGGTGAGTTGACGGCCTATTTTTTTGCTGATGCCGTTCAGGTATTCTATTTCGTCATCGTTCAATGCCAATCCATCGCTTTTGTTGTAGGCAGCAATGTCATCAATGTAGCGGATGGCTTCAGGAGTTTTACTGATAGTGAATATATCTTGCGTGAGCCGATAATAGACGCGTTGCAGCATTGGGTCGTGTTCCGTGTGTTCGTCGGCGGCAAAGAACTCTTCTATACGCAAAATGCCGTCAATTCCCATATTCTGAGTAATTTCGACGGCATTTGTACTCCACGGCGTTATCATTTCGCGGCGAGGTCCTATAAAGGTTCCGGTTATCTCTTCATCGCGCACAATGGCGGCGTTTTCAAACAACCAAGTTAATTTTTCGAGGTCAGGAACTGTTAACTGAGCCTTCGATTGGACAGCTATCAGGTGACTGTCAGCGTTTTTGAAATAAGTGATCATGGGTGAAAGTGAGAGGGTTTTCAAGGAGGCAAATTTAGCAATTTTCGATGGGGAAAGCAAATGGATTTGGCAAATAATATTAAAAGTGAGCACCCTGACAAAGAAGAGATTCAGTTCAATACAAAGCGCCCGAAGGAGGCACGACATAATTAATAAGAATTCCTTGGTTTTTTATTCTTTTCGTCTGCTGTCAAACTCTTTTTTTAACATATTGTTAGTTGGTCTTTCGTTGAAACTATGCTTTCTTTGTATTGTCATTTTTGCCCGACGAGGACAGCTCTTTCGAATTCGCGCTTATTCACTTTCTCATCCATTTAATTCTTGTTCTATGTTTCGTAAATTACCTATTTTGTTCTTCTGTTTCTGCTTGTTATCAGCCAATGCAGAGCCGCGTGCCCTTAAAGAGTTTATAAATACTCCTCAGTTTTCGGGTGCTAATCTGGGTGTGTTGGTCAAAGAGGTGAAAAGCGGGAAAACCTTGTTGGAATACCGTTCGGATAAAAGTTTGATACCGGCATCGAACATGAAATTGGTGACCACTGCTACTGCGTTGGAATTGCTGGGTGCCAATTTTCGGTTTGAAACCCCTTTGGAATATGACGGCACAATAGATAATAAGGGAGTTCTTCATGGTAATATTTATATTGTGGGTAGCGGTGACCCGACTATCGGTTCGGAAGTATATAACGACCGCGATTTTATAAGCCGTTGGGTGGAAGCTGTGCGTAAAGCAGGAATTAAAACAGTGGCAGGGCATGTCATTGCCAATGTATCCGCTTTTGACAAAGAAGTGACTTCGCCCGACTGGACATGGCAAAATATGGGGAACTATTATGCTGCAGGTGTTTACGGACTTTCGCTCTACGATAATACCTATACATTGATGTTTAAAACCGGTGCACCGGGTACCACACCGCAAATTACAGGAACTTCACCGGCCATGTATGAACTGAATTTTCATAACATGATGACAACCGGCAAGGTAGGTGAAGATGACGATGACGGTTATCTTCACGGAGCGCCGTACAGCAACGAACGTACCATTACAGGCACTATTCCTTCCAATCGTGAACTGTTTACCATAAAGGGCGATATGCCCAATCCACCATTAAAACTTGCTTCTCTTTTTACCGAAAGGCTTAATGCCGCGGGGATTTCTGTGTCAGCACCCCCCATCGACGAAGTGTTGAATCGTGATGTGCATACACGCTTTTTTGTGCATCAATCGCCCACTTTGGCCGAAATCATTAAAGAGACCAATGAGCAGAGCAATAATCTTTATGCAGAGCATCTCTTCAAACGGTTGGCATTGATAAATAATGCTGTGGCTACACACGATGAGGCTGTGACTGAAGTAAAAAACTTTTGGAAAAAGCAGGGTGCTGATGTGTCGTCGCTGTTTTTGCAGGATGGTTGCGGTTTGTCGCCCATTGATGGTATCTCTCCCGCTTTTTTCGTGCAGTTGCTTACGTACATGCGCACTAAGAGCAATTATAAAGCTGCTTTTTTTGCTTCGCTACCTATTGCCGGAGTAAGCGGGACGTTGAAAAAACTATTGGCCGGAACTTCGCTCGAAGGTAAGGTGATAGCCAAAAGCGGTTCAATCCGCCGCGTGTTGTGCTATTCGGGTTATATTGAGCTGAACAACAAGGAGTACGCGTTTTCCATTATGGTGAATAATTTTCAGGGAAGCTATACCGATACCCGCAAAGCCATTGAGAAACTGATGTTGAGTTTGAAATAAGGAAACTGTACTCAAAATAATTTTTTATGATTTCGATAAAAAAAACTTGTGCCTTAGGCATATTTGTAATTCTGGCAAGTAGTCTGTTTGCTCAAACGGCAGAGCAACTGCAAGCACGAAAAGTGAGTCTTCCTAACGGATGGAATTTGACGCCTGCGGGAGAAAATATTACATTGGGCGATTTGCCGCTCAATCTGTCGGTAAGTCACAATCAACGTTTGCTGGCTGTCACCAACAATGGTCAAAGTACCCAAACCATTGACCTGATAGATGCACGTCAACAACAGATAATCAGCTCGGTAGTTATACCTAAAGCATGGTATGGACTTGCCTTCAGCGCAGACGACCGTTCGCTCTACGTGTCGGGGGGCAACGATAATGTGATTTATCGATACGACCTCAGTAGCCGAAATTTGATACTGAAAGACACTATCGTACTTGGCAAGCGTTGGCCGGTGAAAATATCACCTGCCGGTATAGCCCTTGATGAAAAGCATGACAGGCTCTTTACGGTAACCCGCGAAAATAACTCGCTTTACGTGGTGCAACTTTCCACCAAAAAGGTGATTCAAACTTTACCTTTGGAGAATGAGGCCTATACTTGTTTGCTTTCGACTAATAATAAAGAGCTGTATATTAGTCTTTGGGGTGGGAAAAAAGTGTTGGTGTACGATATTGCACAGCAGAAAATCACCCACGAAATTCCCGTGGGAAGTAACCCAAATGAGATGTGTATGACTAAAAACGGCAATTATCTTTTTGTGGCCAATGCCAACGATAACTCTGTTTCCATAATCGATACGAAGAAACGACAGGTGGTTGAAACGCTCAATGCCGCGTTGTTTCCCAATGCGCCAAGCGGTTCTACCAGCAATGGCGTGGCTTTGAGCGAAGATGGCAAGACGCTGTATATTGCCAATGCCGATAATAATTGTCTGGCACTGTTTGACGTATCGGAAATTCCGAAAAGCAAATCCAAAGGTTTTATTCCTGTGGGTTGGTATCCCACTAATGTAAAGGTAATTGGCAAAAAAGTGTTTGTCACCAATGGCAAAGGCAACACTTCGCTGCCAAATCCACAGGGACCCAATCCTACTTTCAAAAAGGAAGATGTCGTTTACCAGCATGGCGATAGTCTGAAACCGGTTAAGGTACAGTATATTGCTGGTTTATTCAAAGGCTCATTGACAGTGTTTGAGCAACCTTCGCCCCAGCAGTTGAGTATTTTTTCGCAACAGGTATATCTCAATACGCCCTATTCCAAAAGCAAGGAACTCAATGCTCCGGGAGAGCCCGGCAATCCAATCCCGATGAAGGTGGGAACGCCATCGCCTATTAAGTATGTCTTTTATGTAATCAAAGAAAACAGAACGTACGATCAGGTGCTGGGCGATATGAAAAAGGGCAACGGTGATACTACGCTGGTGCTTTTCGGTCAGAAAGTTACGCCCAATCAACATGCGTTAGCCAACCATTTTGTGTTATTGGATAATTTTTATGTGGATGCCGAGGTAAGTGCCGATGGACATAACTGGAGCACTGGCGCTTATGCTACCGATTATCTCGAAAAAACATGGCCAACTTCTTACGGTGGTCGCGGTGGCAAATACGATGCCGAAGGTTATCGTGCCATTGCCAATAATCGGGATGGCTTTATCTGGGACTTTTGCAAACGTTTTAATGTTACCTATCGCACCTATGGAGAGTTTGCCGATAATTATAAGCCAAATATTCCCGTATTAAAAGGACATGTGGCTCATTTTACAAGCTTTGATCTGAATGTGCCCGATACCACACGTTTTACACAATGGAAAAACGATTTCGACTCGTTGGTAGCAACAAACTCGCTGCCTCATTTGTCCACGCTACGTTTTATGTGCGACCATACCGAAGGGATGCGTAAGGGACGTCCCACACCATTTGCACATGTAGCCGATAATGATTTAGCGGTAGGTTTGTTTGTGGAGCATATCTCACAAAGTCCGATTTGGAAAGAATCGGCCATCTTTATTTTGGAAGACGATGCACAAAACGGCCCCGACCATGTGGATGCACATCGCAGTACTGCTTATGTGATAAGTCCTTATGTGAGGCACGATATGGTCGATCATACACTTTACTCCACCTCGGGCATGTTGCGCACAATAGAGTTGATTCTGGGCTTACCGCCAATGTCGCAATATGATGCAGGGGCAACTCCAATGTGGCGTTGTTTTACTTCAACACCTAATTTCGAGCCGTTTACACATTTACCTGCCAATATTGATTTGAGGGATAAAAACACTGTGGTCAATATAACCTCGGAGCTGTCTGAAAAATTCGACTGGTCGAAAGAGGATAAGGTGCCCGATTTGGTTTTCAACGAAATATTGTGGCAAGGCATCAAAGGTATAAAAGCACCGGCACCTACCCGTTCGGCTTTTCTGAATATTACGAAGAAGGATAAAGATGATGATTAGAAGTACAACCATTTTAAAGTAATGCTCTATGAACGAAGAACAAAAATTAGACCCGATTGAAGTCTTTGCAGGAAACTCGTGGGATACCGGCATGGTGAAAAGCCTTTTGGCCGATAATGAGATTGAAGCCTATCTTATCGGAGAAAATCTTGCATCGGTGATTCCCTGGATATCGACTCCCGCCGGAGTAGAATCAATATCGGTAGTAGTAGCCGCTGAGGATTACGACAAAGCATTACCCATTGTGGAGGCCTTCAAGAAAACACAAGAGTAGGCAGTTTGGGTATAATAGAGTTAGTGGGTAATTGTAAAAAAAAATGAAAAAACACACACTCATATTGTTTACATTTTTATTGAGTACTTTGATATTTGGTCAAAGCAACATGAATACTGTACAAAATAGAATTGATAAGATAATATTAGGGAAATCAACAATTCCTGATGTTATTAAAGAATTTGGAACTAATTATAAACTAACAACATTAGAAAATAAAAATATTAGAGAACAATACTCTGGTTACGAAAAAAATAAAGGAATTATTTTTTCTTCACTTGGACTTACTTTTCAATGTTATGATACTACAGAGATAGTTACTTCAATAACAATCAGAAAACCGTTTGTTGGAAAAGTTGGGAAAGATCTATATATAAACTTCGATAAAACAAAAAATAAAGATGTATTCTTGTATTATGATAGCTTAGAATGGACAACTACTGATGCAAGCAATTATTGGTCTTTGAGTGATGAAAACATAAAATCAAGAGATGTAAAAATCACATTTTATACGAGTAAAGATAAATCGAAACCAATTTATCCTCTTAATGAAGAAGAATATAATAATAGAAAATTTGAATACTTAGTTCTTAGTAAACCCTTCTTCTGGTATGTACCAGTGAAAAAAATAAATAACTTATCGTATTATAAACCATTATATGCCTTGGATAGTTGTGAAAATCTAAATTGTTTAGAATACCCCCCAGTAGGAATATTAAAATCTATTTACTATTTCTTTATTTATGGAGAAGGTCATTGGCCAATTGAAGAAAAAGAAGGTGTTTGGCAAGATTATTATTCAAATCATATCCTTAAATCAATAGGGGCTTTTAAAGACAATAAAGAAGTTGGAGGACACAAATACTTTAGCTCTGACGGAAAGCTATTAAAAGTGATTGATTATGAAAAACGACAAATATATTATAACATACTATCTATTTCAGGATTTATACTATTAATTGCTTTCGCCATTTTGATAATCATTAGAAAAAAAGCTAGAGCTATCACTCGCCAATAGGCATTGGCCGGCTGATCCCGATATATAGGGAACAGTAAACGCTCCTGCAAATGAAACATCCCGTGTAACAGTGACCTCCAAATGCCCATAGCCTCGGGCGATACAGTACAGAAATGGCCGGACAGGTGTTAATCCCAGTCCGGCCATTATTTTTCAGTGTAGATTTTTATTGTTGGATGAACCAATTCAGTGTCCTGACTCTTGGTTCTAATCCATTACTTTTTCTTCTGAGGATATGTTCTGAAGAAGCTCTTTAGCTTCATCATCACCACTCCGAGGAAGGCTTCGCCAAAGATTCCGCCGCTCATTTTAGAAACTCCCAACACGCGGTTGGAGAATACAATGGGCACCTCGTTGATGGTAAATCCGCATTTGTAGGCGGTGAATTTCATCTCAATCTGAAAAGCGTATCCTTTGAAGTGTATTTTTTCCAATTCAATGGTTTCGAGTACCTGACGGCGGTAGCATTTAAAGCCGGCTGTAGTGTCGAAAATGCGCATACCTGTAATAAGGCGTACATAAGAGGAAGCAAAATAAGACATTACAACCCGTCCAATTGGCCAGTTGATAACGTTAACTACATTGCCCACGTAGCGAGATCCGATTGCCACATCGCCACCACCTGTAGTGCACGATTCGTAAAGACGCATCAGGTCATTGGGGTTGTGCGAAAAATCGGCATCCATCTCAAAAATAAAGTCGTATTTGTGTTCAATAGACCAGCGGAAACCGGCTATATAAGCTGTTCCAAGACCCAGTTTGCCCTGACGTTGCACCATATGCAGCGATTCGGGAAATTCACCTTGCAGGCGTTTAACAATGTCGGCAGTTCCATCGGGGGAACCATCGTCGATAATCAGAATATGAAACGCTTTTGGTAACGAAAAAACGGTACGAATAATAGCTTCAATATTCTCCTTCTCGTTGTAAGTCGGAATGATAACAATACTGTCTGACACGGAAGTAAAGATTAATGGTAAAACGTGTTGAGTTATAGGGTGCGAAGATAGAAACAATTATGCAAATCGTCATTCATTTATGCCATAAATAATTAGAAAGCACCTTAACAATCTTCAAAGGCATAAGATTTCAAGATTTTTTATTTCATAATGGCTTTCTTTATTGTGGAAATTCTGAATTATACATCAATGTTTGCTAAATCTTGAAATTTTGAAACTTGGGATATTATTCCTCCATCAATTCTCTCAATGCAACTACAATGGCATCTTCCCATCCTTCGACAATATTGTCGTACGCATCATCGGGAATATTTGTGTGATTGACTTCAAGACTGGTGCCCTTTTTATCAGTGTGCATCTTCAGGGTGACAATGGATGCAGGATCTTCGTCTTCTTCACCGAAGTACCATTGTTGCACAACTTTTTTACCAGCTTCAAACTCAATGTTTTTGCCGCAGATGTCGCCATTCCACCACGAAAATTCACTGCCCGGCGTGGCCTCCATTACAGCTTCTTCGCCTGTCCAGATAGTAATAATTTCAGGGTTGGTCAGTGCTGCATATACATCTTCGGGTAATGCCTTGATAATGAATTGTTTTTTGAAGTTTTTCATAAGGGTGTTTATTTATAGATGGATTTCAGAATAGTCGGATAATAAATGGGTTATGCGAGATAGATGAACGAAATGATAAAGAAAATAGCAGTGGCTACCACTATGCCTCTGCATGCACGCCAATAATCGGCATGATAAAAGAGATATAAAATACCGAGATTTGGGAATGTGCTCAATAAAACCAGTTTACCAAATAGCGAAAGTCCTGAACGGGCAGTTTCTACCAGCGCATTCCACATTGGTTGTTCTCCCCGGTAGGCTGTGTTGAAATAAATCAACCCGAATACCAACGGAAGTATGATGCCAAGCAAAAGCCCAATCCAGAATTTATCCAAAAATTTCATGTGTTTGTTTTTATTTTTTACACTAAAGACAAATGGAACTCGTCCCGACTTTCGGGACTCGTTTCATTCATTATTAGTTATTAAAATGCCCATGTTTTCAGCTCTTCAAGTGCATCGTATGCAGTCATATCTATTTTGGTAGGAACCACCGCAATATAATTATTTGCTAATGCCCACTCGTCGGTATCGATTGCTTCGGGCTCACGATTGGTAAAATTGCCGGTTAGCCAAAAATAAGGATGACCGTTAGGGTCGAGCTGACGTACGAATTCTTCTGTCCAGAGTCCACTGGCTTGACGGCAAACTTTTACTCCTTTCGGAGTTCCTTCGGGCATGTTTACATTGAGACAAACACCTTGTGGAAGGCCATTCTCCAATACTTTTTGTGTAATGGCGCTTACATATTGTGTAATATGCTCAAAATCGGCATCCGGTTGGTGATTACACAGTGAGAAACCGATAGAGGGTACTTTGTTGATACACCCTTCAATGGCGGCTCCCATGGTGCCCGAATAGACCACACTGATTGACGAATTGGTGCCGTGATTGATACCGGTAACCAATAAATCAGGATGTTTGTCTTTGAATAACACATTGAGGGCTAATTTCACGCAATCGACGGGAGTTCCCGAGCAGCGATAAATTTTCAGACCGTCTTCCTCGTGTACCTTGTGCAGTCGGGTGGGGAGGCTCACTGTGATGGCGCTCGACATACCTGAGCGCGGTCCGTCGGGACCTACCACTACCACATCTCCCAGAGGAAGCATACATTCTTTCAGCACTTTTATACCTTTGGCTGTCAGGCCGTCATCGTTGGTTATTAATATTGTTGGGCGCATATTGATGTAAAAGATTGGCTCAGAGATACAAAAAGAAGTGAACCGTGAAATTTGATACAAAAGTACACTTTTTAGAGTAGTTTCCTGAATCTTCATTTCTCAATATTACTTAATGCAAATCAGCCAAGAAAATGAAATTGATTTTATCAGTGTAAGATAATTTTTGGAGTTGTTGAAATAAGAAATTAGTCTTTCTTTTATTTATTTGGAAATAATATCTATATTTGGCAGCTAAATCTAATGTTAAGAAAGTATCATGAATACCCCAGAAATATTACACGAAATAACACCTTTGTCTGACAAAGATTGCTTTTATGTGGTCGAGAGAAACAAATCGGAGTTTACCTTTCCGCTTCACAAACATGTTGAATGTGAATTGAATTATATAGAACATGCAGAAGGTGTACGCCGCACTGTGGGTGATTCGGTAGAGATAATCGGGAATTACGACATGGTATTAATCACAGGAAAGGAGCTGGAGCATACCTGGGAAAATTACCAATGCACTTCTCATGAAATACGAGAAATTACCATTCAGTTTGCACCCGAGCTCTTTTTCCAGAATTTCATGAATAAGCATCAGTTTAATAGTATTAAAGTGATGCTGGAACGGGCACAAAAAGGTCTTGTATTTCCCCTAAATACTATATTGTCGGTTCGTCCATTGTTGAATTCATTGTCACATGAAAATCAGGGGTTTTATGCGGTAATGAACTTTTTGAGTATGCTTTATGAGCTATCGTTGAGTAGCGATGTGCGTACTTTGTCGAGTAGTGCTTTTGCACGTGTGGAGCCACATGCGAATAGCAGAAGAGTACAAAAAGTGCATGAATATCTGATGTTGCATTATACTGAAGAAATCAGATTGTCGCAATTAGCTAACATAGTGGGAATGACAGAGGTAGCCTTTAGTCGTTTCTTTCGGCTTCGTACAGGAAAAAATCTTACTGACTATCTGTTAGATATCCGTATTGGTAATGCAATTCGTTTATTAGTTGACTCAACACAGTCAATTTCTGAAATATGTTATTGCTGTGGCTTCAATAATTTATCCAACTTCAACCGCATTTTTCGCAAACGTAAAGGGTGTACACCCAAGGAGTTTCGTGAAAATTACAACAAAAAGAAGATCATCGTGTGATTCTTTATGCCTGAAAACGGACATTTAATTCGATTCGCTTTTGCTATTATAGTATCAGATTTTGATAATATTGTACTTGAGTTGAACGAAATTAATCGTCTATATTTGTAACGTTAATCTTAAAGTTTGTTTTGTACTCAAATTCCGCTTCTGTCGGAATGTATCTTGTTGTATTGCAATATGCAAATACAAGTTGATGTTTTTTGTGATACACAGACTTAAAAAGATTCAACGGTGCTTAATATATAAGTAGCCGGAAGATCGACAAATGATAGTTTTCTGTTCAACCTTAAATCTTAAAAACCATGACGTAACACTCCTTTCTGCTATTAAACTCACCCATCGTGTAATTTAGTTCTTACACCAATTGTATATAAAAAATACAGAGAACTAAATATACAAATTTTGCCACTTACGTCATTGTGATACAGTTTTCATACTGATGTATATTTGTCGGTCTTTTCGACAAAATCATTTACCCTTAAACAGGGAAAGTAAGAGCTAACAGAGTCCTGATATTAGGAAATTACCATGACTTTTTTAATAGTTAAGACTCCTGTCAAAAAAAGCTGATTGTAATCTTTATTCATCACCTGAAAAGCAGGTGTGGTATTCATTTAAAACCATGAACAAACTTATGAAAAGAACCATGAATTGTGGGAGAGGCGCAATGATCCCTCTTCTCAAACAAGTGAATCGGATCTTTTTGCTGACTATGCTGTTAGCATTTGGATCTTTAATTAGTGTCAATTCAATCAACGCGGCTACGCCCGATCAGAATGGAAAGACAATTTCCGGAAAAGTGACAGACAAATCTGGCATGGGTATTCCCGGAGCAACAGTATCTGTAAAAGGCCTGAAAGTTGGTACTGTTACCGATATTGACGGCAATTTTACATTAAATCAGGTTCCTGCAAATGGAGTAGTACAAGTCTCTTTTGTAGGAATGAAAAGTCAGGAAATTAATGTAAAAGGAAGCACAGTGTTGGCAGTAGTATTAGAAGACGAAACTATCAACCTGAACGAAGTAGTTGCCATCGGTTATGGTGTGCAGAAAAAGAAATTGGTAACCGGTGCTACGGTGCAGGTTAGTGGTGATAACCTACAGAAACTCAGCACTACAAATGCATTTTCTGCATTGCAAAGTCAGACTCCCGGTGTGAATATTACACAAGTTTCAGGTCAACCTGGCGATGGTTTTAAAGTCAATATTCGAGGAATGGGGACAATTGGAAATTCAAGTCCTCTTTATGTTATTGATGGCGTAGCAGGTGGCGATGTTAATAATTTGAATCCCTCTGATATTGAATCCATCGACGTATTGAAAGATGCTGCTTCTTCTGCTATCTACGGTACACGTGCTGCTAATGGTGTTATATTGGTTACAACTAAACAAGGTAAAAGTGGTAAACTACAAGTAACCTATGATGGATATTATGGAATGCAAAATGTGTACAAAATGCCTTCGTTGCTCAATGCACAACAATATATGGCCATAATGAATGAGGTTGCTTTCAATGAAGGAAGTTCGGCGTATGACTGGAAATCAGTTTTAGGCCCAAAATATAGTGCAGCAATGGATGGCTCTTGGAAGGGCACCAATTGGTTGGATGAAATTCGTAGCAAAAATGCTCCTATTCAAAATCATTCATTTAATCTTGTAGGAGGTAACGAAATTTCTAAGTTTTCTTTGGGTGTTGCATACACTTCTCAACAAGGTATTTTTGGAAAGCCGGTTGCATCCGATTATGAACGTACCAGTATCAGACTTAACTCCGATCATGTAATATTAAAAGCGGCTAATAGAGATGTAATTAAATTGGGCGAAAACCTGAATTACAACTACTCGGTTAAAGGCGGGATAGGTACTGGTAATCAATATTGGAATGATATATCCAATATGTTGAGAGGAGCACCTCTTATGCCAGTATACGATGATACAGGAAGCTATTTTAACTATGCTGATAAGGCAGCAATGGGTTTGAATGGTTTTGATGCTCAAATGGCCAATCCTATTGCCGATATGGTATATGAAAGAGGTTATAACAAATCAAAAAGCCATAACCTGAATGCAAGCGGGTATCTGCAAATTTCTCCAATTAAGAACTTAGTGTTTAAATCCCAATTCGGTTATAAAATGGGTGCAAACTCTTACCGTTCGTATAAACCGACCTATACATTATCTTCGACTGTTAGTAATTCTGTTTCTACCGCTTCACAAAATATGGGTATGGGTTGGAGTTACACACTGGATAATACATTGAATTATAAATTTTCAATAAAAAGCCATCATTTTGATGCTTTAGCAGGCCAATCACTCGAAAAATGGGGTATGGGTGAAAACATGCAGGTTTCAAACGGAAACTTGTTGTTTGAAGGGTTTGAATATGCCTATTTGCAAAATACACAAGGTGTTGCGGCTGGAACTACTAAAATTAAGCAATCTGATAGCTCTGGTAATGGCGCTTGGGGACAAGGAGGATTGGCTTCCTTCTTCGGACGTGTAAACTACGACTGGAACGAAACCTATTTGCTGACTTTGATTCTGCGTTCTGACGGTTCTTCCAATTTTGCCCGTGGAAAACGATGGGGATATTTTCCATCTGTGTCCGCAGGTTGGGTAGCAACGAATGAAAAATTTATGGCTTCCACAAAAAAATGGCTTGACTTTTTGAAACTACGTGGTAGTTGGGGTCAAAATGGTAACTGTAATATTAGCTCTTTTACCTATCTTGCCTTAGTATCATTTGATGCAACAGCCGCTTACTCGTTTGGAAACGCTAAAGATGCTCAAACAACCGGTGCATATCCATCAAATCTCTCCAACCCGGACGTAACCTGGGAAAAATCAGAGCAATTGGATTTTGGTTTTGATGCCCGTTTCTTAAACTCAAGATTAGGTCTGAATTTCGACTATTATAATAAAACGACTAAGGGTTGGCTTGTTCAGGCTCCTATAGCTCTTTATTATGGTGTTGGAACAAGTGGCGCTCCCTATATTAATGGAGGTGATATTTCTAACAAAGGGGTTGAAGTTGTGTTTACATGGAACGATCACGTGGGTAAAGATTTTACATATAGCGCAAACGTAAATGCAGCGTTTAATAAAAATGAAGTTACCCGTATTGCCAATTCCGAAGGAATTATTCACGGAGCCGCAAATATATTAGCGCAAGGAACCAGTGAAATGTACCGTGCTCAGGTAGGTCATCCTATTGGTTATTTCTATGGTTATAAAACAGCAGGTATATTTCAAAATCAAGCCGATATTAATGCATGGAAGGCTGCCGGAAACGGTGTTCTACAATCGAATGTATTACCCGGTGACTTAAAATTTGCGGATTTGAACCATGATGGTAAGATTGATGATTCTGACAAAACCCAGATTGGAGATCCTAATCCACATGTAAACTTAGGTCTCAGCCTAAATTTGGGATATAAAGGATTTGATTTCACAGTAGCTGCACATGGTGCTTTCGGGATGCAAATAGCTAAATCGTATCGTCAGACTTCTCTTCACGACAATTATACTACCGATGTATATCAACGTTGGCATGGAGAGGGTACATCCAATAAATGGCCGCGTTTGACATCCAATAATAATGTGAATTACACGAATATTTCCGATATCTTTATTGAAAACGGAGATTATGTAAAGTGTCAAAATATTACCTTGGGATATGATTTCAAGAAATTATTCAAAAAGATGCCTTTACAACAAGCTCGTCTGTATTTTACAGCACAGAACTTATTTACCATAACTGGTTATACTGGAATGGATCCGGAAGTTGGAGCTTCTGGTGGATCATCTGACAACTGGGCATCAGGTATTGATGTAGGTTATTACCCAAGCCCACGTACCTATTTAATTGGTGTAAATCTTAAATTTTAATTGCACAAAACGATGAAACGACTAAAATATATACTAGCAGCGGCTTCAATAGCCATGCTTTTTACAAGTTGCGAAAGTTTTTTGGATACTAAAAATCTGACACAGGCAACCACAGCGAATTATCCACAAACAGTGGATCAGGCCAAACAGGTTATTTCGGGTATCTATAATCCTCTCTGTTTATGGAATGCCAATCCTCAGGAATCATTTATATATGCTTCTCAATTGGCTTCAGACGATTGTCTTGGTGGCGGTGGTGCACAAGATTATGCGATGCAATCGGAAGATTTATTGATGTATAATAGTACCAATAAGTATGCAAATTTTTGGGCAGATACTTATAAGGGAATTCATCGAGCAAATTTAGCCATCGAAACATTAGGAAATTGCACTGGTTATAGCGGTGATGACCAGAAAAATCAAATGATAGGTGAAGCCTATTTTTTGAGAGCATTTTATTATTATCACTTAGCTTCTATGTTTGAAAATATTCCATTGACAATTAGCTCAGTAGTAACTACTTTGCCTCAATCTTCACCCGATGCAACATGGGGACAAATTGTTTCGGACTTGAAAAAGGCTATCGCTCTGATGCCGGCCAAAAAATTTGGAACAGGTTGGGTAGAAGCTGGACATGTGGATCATTGGGCTGCAGAAGCGCTAATGGGACGTGCATTCTTATTTTACACAGGGTTTTATAACAAAACAAGTGTGACACTGCCTGATGCTTCTACTGTAAGTAAAACTGATGTTTCTGCTTGGATTGATGACTGTGTCAACAACTCAGGTTATTCTTTAGTTCCTGATTATCGTAATTTGTGGGCTTATACTAACAGGTTAACAGTAGATGATTATTCATACACCAAAGGAAAAGGGTTGAGTTGGGTAGAAAATGACAATGCAGTTGATCCGGAATCGATGTTTGCCATTAAATACTCTAAGTTCGCAGATTGGGGCACAACAATCGGATATTCTAATGGATATGCACTTCATTTTGGAATGCGTGGAGATTTGAATTATAGTATTTCTTACCCATTCGGTAACGGTTGGGGTGCAGGTCCTGTAACACCGAGTTTGTGGAGCGATTGGGCTACAGCTGAACCAACCGATGTACGTCGTGCAGCCACTATTTGTAATATACCTAACGAATTGCCAGCCTATACACGTGGTGGAGGTACCTGGAAGGATTTTGTACAAGAAACTGATTTTTATCCTAAGAAATGGTCTCCTATTCTGACGTCTCATGTTACAGCTACTTCCACAGCTCCATATCAATCATTTGACGCGGTTATGTATAGCTATACTTCACAACAAAATAACATGCAATTATGGAATCTCCATGATCTTGTATTGATTCGTTTTGCAGATGTACTTTTGATGCAATCGGAATTGGAACAAAACATAGCAGGTATAAACAAAGTTCGCATACGTGCAGGTTTACCTATCATTGCTACTTACAGCCTTACAGCTTTGCAAAACGAACGCCGTTGGGAACTTGCTTGCGAAGGTATTCGCTGGAACGATATTCGTCGTTGGCATATTGCTGAAACAGCTTTAGGTGCACAAGCAAATCAATCTACCTATTACAAAGGGAATGCGGATACTAATGTCACCACGAATAATGGCGGGGGGTATGCTGCAAGATATAAAGCAACTAATGGTTTCTTCCCGATTCCCGATACCGAAATATCGCTTTCAAACGGTTTGTTTAAACAGAATGCCGGTTGGGGAACAAGTGCGTCAAACTATTCGGGATGGAAATGATTTGGTTTGTAAACAATTTAACTTCAAAAAACATGAATAAATTAATAAATGCAATCTTTGTATTGGCAGTTGCTTGTTTCTTTGTTTCTTGCAATCCAATAGAAAAAAACTTTGGCGTAGGTGATGTGGTTACATCTACCGATCAACTTAATGTAACGATTACACCTATAATGTTCAAGACATATAAGACAAATATGTATAAAGTTCACTGTACAAGCCCTGTGTTATGTAAATGGACAACAACACCATCTTATATCAGTACTGACACAACAGTGTTGTTGTTTGGAAAAGGCTCTCAGAATATTAAGTTAACTGCATTTGCCGCTGATGGCTCTACATTAACAAAAACTTACAGTGTCACTGTAGATTCCATGTATTATCCGGTACCTAAACAATGGGGCTATTTCTGTGGTACAGGTTCAAGAACTTGGGTATGGGCTACAGATGTAAAAGGTTCATCTTTTCCTGGCTCTGCAGATAGTAAATGTTATGGTAATGGAGGCTACTTGGCAAATAATGCTCCCGGTTGGTGGACATGCGGACTTTCGGATTTGCAAGGCTGGGGCGTAGCAAACGATGAAATGACCTTTAGTTTAGACGGAGCCGCTATGAAGTTAGTAACCAGCAATAGTCAGGTAGCTGGTAAAGGTTTAGCTGCCGGTACATATGTCGGATCATTTAACTTCGATATGACTAAAACAAAAGACACAGCAAGTCCCCCTTCAGCTACAAATAGTAATACGTATGCAATTGGTCAATTGACATTAACAGGAGTTACTATGAGCTTGGGATATCAACCTAATGGTGCAGGTTATCCAGCCATTTATACCTATGATATATTGTATCTCGATAACAACACAATGGTGCTTGAGATTCCGGAACCTGCAACTACGGGTGCTTGGGGTACGGCTTGGTTCTGGGTATTTAAACGCAAAGGATATTCATTTTAATGAATGATCATTTTTATTGTAGCTAATGGGCTTTTTTATATTGGTTTTATTTGTTCGAAAGCAATAAATAAAATGTTTTATATCT
>Ga0302286_10001212_pt1 | contig 19492 bp, 11 predicted proteins | sample III_Fen_E2_3_FD_198765 | JGI IMG/M metagenome (GOLD analysis project Ga0302286, IMG submission 198765) | Peat permafrost microbial communities from Stordalen Mire near Abisko, Sweden - III_Fen_E2_3 | ecosystem: Environmental > Terrestrial > Soil > Wetlands > Permafrost | place: Sweden: Abisko...
CAGGTCAACATCTGTCAAATCCTCTTTTGATGGTTTACTCTTCTTTCCATAAAGTGATACAATCCGAATTCCCGTTTGGGCATCAATACTGTCTCCAACCATTGCTCCGGCGCTGGCTGTTCCCCGAAATCCGTGTTCGGGGCCAAAAATCTTCACAATATTCACCCCCAATGATTTCAGACTGTCGATCAGTGAAGTCTTACCTATCACTGAGGTTTGATTGGCTACAATCCCAATTCGTTTTCCTAGCAACAGGGAGATGTACTTTTCTATTTGTTCGGCACCGGTTCTGATCTGTGTTACAGCAACAGTATCCGCTTTCAGCAGAATCTCATTTCTCTGCCAGGCAAAAGAGTAATGAGATGCAAGAATGAATGTAATAGCAAGTGCAAATGAATAAATCGGCTTCATAGTTAATTATCAAAGACTGTTCATCTTCTGTTCTTTAAATCCGTTTTTATCTTTTCAGTCAAATCCAGAAATGTGTCCTGATTCAAAGTTACCTGATTTAAAATATCAACCACCTCCTCTTTGGTGATCTTCTCAAAATCTTCCTGACGGGGAAGAATAAATACACCTCCAAAATCAACAGAACCCGGACTGATCAGTATCTGCTTCTCTCCCGATGCATAAAACTGAGTCGGGCGATGGGCCTTACGGGGAAACAGATGTATGGTCCACTTCCCGTTTGAATAGTTGCAAAGTGCGTTCATCATGGGTTCAACCTTTTCAGGTTGAAAGGACTGAAAGTGCCTGTAATAAGTATTGATTACTTCAAGACCCTCATCCATAGAACTGGTTTCGATGGAAATCATCTTCCGAAGGTAATTATCGGCCGCCCACACCTGTGTGTGATTCCCGGCATAAAGGGGGCGGCTGGTTTTTTTTAAGCCTTCAAAATCCTTACCTATTGGCATAAATCCATTCTCTCCAGCCTGAAAATGCAGGTGATCGGGAGCGGAAGCTCCACATTCGGGACCATTGTAAAATACGGTGAATCCTTCTATCGCAGCCGCCAGATCAAGCAATGAACTGACGTTGGGTAAGAATCGCTGATCCACATGTGCATTGGATGAAATCGTGAAATGATAGTTAAAGATCGGAAACGGATTAACCAGAATCAGGTATTGATCACCAAAGGCAATGGCATCCTGTTCGTGCGGTCGGTTTTCATTGCACAAAAAACACTGCCGTGCTGCAATGGTTTCTTTATCCACATTGGCCACTGAAGACTTCATCCGCTCGGGATTAAACTGAACTTTAATCTGAAAACCATCAAACTGAAACTGTTTCACCCTCACCTTTGCCAGGCTCTTATAGTTCGCAGCAGCCAAAGGCCATGTTCGCAATTGAGCTTCTGTAAATTCCTGCAATACCTGAAAAGCAGTTTTATTTGTATTTGCTATGTTATCTGGTAACTGAGTCATTATTATTTCATCCTCCAATATTTAAATATCTGTCCCATGAGTTCATTTCGTTCTTTATCAGTAGTGATCGTTTCAAACGGAAAACCAAGCACTACAGTTTGATAGTTTCCATCAAAGCAAACTCCGGCAGTTTTGTTATCACCTTTATACCTGAACAGAACTTTGGCATCTTTACCTTTGGGTTCAATGGCATCAGGAGATTCTACTTTATAAATCTTAGGATTATTACCCTGAACAAAATGAAATTCACCAGGGAATTGATCTCTTACCGCATTTACCGGATAGATGCAGCCACTTTTTGTGGCATGATTCGTCATGGGTCTGAAATGAAGCACATCAGCGGCAAACCGTCTGGCAAGCGTATCACCGCAAAGCTGAAGATCGGCACCAACATAGGCGCCTGAAAGGAATATTTTTGCTTGCTCTCCTGAAGTAAATTCAGCAAGGGCTCCCCGCATCTCAGGAGTGAAAATAGTAAAATCTTTCCTCGGGATACCATACAATTTACTGGTTGTCTTCTCTTCTCCGAAAATTACATCGAGTGCTGAATAGTCATTTTTATTCCATTTTTTCTGAATAAAAGCTTCATCACTCATCGAAATGAATCCGTAATCATTGTTACGTATGGCCTGTCCATGGACAAACGGATAATCGAACGAATTGCCCTGAACTACCCGTGTTTCATGATCGGCATAGCTTGAACCAAAGCCGCAGGCATCATCATCTTTCCATTGCGATTTACGGTCGAAGTCATATTGTTCGCCAATGTAACTCAAATCGGAATGGTAAGCTACGCCTTCATCCTCACACGTGAGAAACCCGGCTTGCTTGCCATTATCGAATGCTGCAGGGCTGCATATCCGATCAAACCCGTTCACAATCAATACGGGCTTCTTCCCATTGGTTCGAAGGCTGCATGCCAGTATTTCAGAAGGAAAACTTTCGCCCCCCTCATTTACTGCTGTGATGCGGAAGCTATAAATGACCCCAGGCTTAAGGTCACTGAATACCATTGTGGGTTCGGAGACATCCAAACCGTTGTCGAATCCCCCGTCTTCGATCCGGGTATATACTTTATAGGTTTTTGCTGTTGCAGTTGGTTCAAGTACATCAACTACCGGGTTCCATGAAAGACGAATATTACTCCCTTCGAGTTCCAACGCGAAATGATCGACCGGCAAAGGCTGCACCACATAGCTCTGATTATTCTGAAATGCAGTAAATTTCAGGATTCCCTTGTAAAACGCTCTGCTGACATCAAATTTGAACCTCGGGTCCTGTGCCTGTACCATATCTGCAAAATTCTGGTGAGACATAAATTCAGAGAGAATTGTAGGCACTTTCGGACGGGCAGCCTCCGAATATTGTTTATTCCAGAGCCCCCTTCTTGCCCATTGGGGGTCATCTAATTTCCGCAAATCATCCACAACCTGGGTCTGAACAATATCTGCCAGATCACGGCTTGCCCATCTGGACTGTCCATTTGGGAATGCGGCCGGACCATAGGTGGTATCGTAAATCATCAAGCTGCCAATAATCGAACTGTCAGGAGTAGTACCGGCATCGGTATGAAAAGCCATAGCCAAATCAACCGGAATACCCAAACCTTTTGCCCCGGGATTTCCTGCCGGCCCGTTTGGTGCTCCCATCAGGTAATTTACCCATTCGCCGCGACTCTGGTAGTCGTCTTTATAATCGTTTTTACCGCTTTCACGTTTGGCATACAACGCCGCATCCTTCCCCCGGTTCGAATAATCAACCTTTGCTTTATTCAGAATATAAACCAGCGAGTCAGGCATACCTGTATATTGCAGGTAATACCGGGCGCCTTCCTGGTATCTCGGACGTTGGCTTGCAAAGGGTATCCATTTCGATGAATCCAGGGCAAAACCTTTTGCATCGCGTGCTTTACGCAGATTGTACATATCTGGATCATTTCCCCGCACGATATTACCCATTCCTCCTCCAAATCGAACAGCATCAGCTGAAACGGTTTTGCCTGTTTCATTCGATTGGTTGGTAAGTTCAACCTTTCCTGATTCAGGATGAATACCTTTTTCAAACCTAAAAGTTCCAAGGTATATCCACGTTCCACCACCCATAGTCTGGTTCACTAAAAAGCTGGTCTTTCCTCCTGTATGAGAAATCGTATAATGGGCATCTGTAACATTTTCATCGTTTTGCGAATAAGAAATATATACCGCATATTCACTGGTTTCAGGAATTTCAGGTGTATAATCAATACGCGCATCCTGCGTTTTCTGTGCTGTCATCTGTCGGCTTTGTCCCATTTTGAAAGGATTTTCACCCTCGAACAAAAACGGCTCTTTCAGGCCATAACCTTTTTCACTTCCTGCCTGAAAATGATTCCCTGCTTCCCGGTACAGAGAACCTTTTGTTGAGCCATCCCCATCAACAATGATTTCATGAGTCTGTATATCGCGCTCTCTGGGAAGAAAAACATTGGCTCCTGCATTTTCGAGCATCGGGGTGATGTAGGGAACTACAAAACTCATGGTCCATAGATCTTCAACCGTCAGAAAATCCCTGGCCCGCTGCCATTCCCACCGGTCGAGCGTATTCTCGTAATACCAGCCGTGACTGTGCCACAAGGCAATATTCCGGTTACTCAGACCACTTGGGGAATTAAGGTGTTTGGATAGGTTTCTAACGATTGGTATGACTACCTTTTTTGATTTGATCAGTCTGGATGAATCAATCTTTACTGAATTTTCGCGGTAATAATTGGGAATCAACTCAGAAATTTCTTTCCCGGTGCTTTCAATAGTAACAGAATAGCTCCGGAATTTGCGGCCCAGAAGCACCTGATACCAGGAATAGAACTGTGAGGTATTTTCAGGTCGGAATGGTAGATAGGAAAACGTTTCTTTCATTCTAAGATTTACAATTTTCCTCTTACAATCAACAATCACGGTATCGGTTTTGAATTTATAATCCGTTCCTGCCGATGCTTTGTTCGCAAACGGAACAGAAGCTTCCTTTGCTTTTTTCAATAGGTGTGCAGTTTGGACTCTACAGGATTGTGAGATCGCCCCTGCAAGTATAACCACAAGGAGTATCCCGATACGAATTTGTTTCCCAAATCCCTGCCCTGAATTTATTGTATCCTGATTATTCGGCTTTGTATTCACGATTGATGATTGATGATTGAGTTCATTATTCTGAAAAGTCCAAAATAAATTATGCCACGAGGACTCCAAGACACCAAATTACACAAAAGATTGATATTCATCCATTATATTTCATGAGATTTGGTGTCTTTGTGTTTTGTTGCAAGAGGAATTATTTTCAGTGCAGACACCTGGTAATAATTTTAATGATCTGAATCTTTTTTGGTTAATAAAAGTAGGCCTGAAAACATGATCAACCCGTTCAGTAACAATAACTCGAAACCAAACTGATATCCCCAAAGCCATTCAACTGAATTAATGTTGATAAGATAAGTCAACGCGGGCGAAAACAATCCAAGAATAGGCACCCAGCTATCTTTCACCTGTCGTTTGGTGAGTATTCCAAAGGCAAACAGCCCGAGCAACGGTCCATAGGTATATCCGGCAACTTTAAAAACAGCGGTTACCACGCTCTCGTTATTGATCAGCCTGAACAGTATGATCACCAAAAACATCAGCACAGAAAAGCCAATGTGTACCTTCATGCGGGTAGATTTGCTGGTCGGATCTTTGGGATCCAGATTCAAAAAATCAATGCTGAAGGAGGTGGTCAGGGCCGTTAAAGCCGAATCGGAACTCGAATAGGTCGCTGAAACAATGCCCAGTAAAAACAATACCCCCGCCAGGATTCCAAATTGGTTGAGGGCCAGGAAGGCGAAGAAATCATCCGACTTTGGGGTCACCTGAATTCCTTTTATCTGAGCAAAAATATAAAGCATGACTCCAAGGCTCAGAAACAAGATATTTGTAACGATGAACGCCAGGCTGAACCAGAAAATGTTCTTCTGGGCATCCCGCTGATTTTTACAGGTCAGGCTCTTCTGCATCATATCCTGATCGAGGCCATTCATCACGATGACAATCCCCAGACCTGCCATAAATTGTTTGAAGAAATTGGTTTTCGAGCGCCAGTCCCAGTCAAAGATCCTGCTGAACGGATGCTCATCGATAGCTTTCACCATCTTAAAGAAACTCATATCCAACTGCTGTGAAATAATAATGGTGGTCAGTATTACCGATGTCAGCAGGAAGGTGGTTTGAAGGGTATCCGTCCAAATGACTGTCTTAATGCCTGCACGAAAAGTATAAGCCCAAATCATGAATATGGCGATGGCAACGGTCACCCAAAATGGAATTCCCAGGGCATTAAAAAAGGCAAGCTGCAACACTCCTGCAACCAGGTACATGCGAAAGGATGCCCCGATAGTACGTGATAACAGGAAAAAGAAAGATCCTGTTTTATATGAACTGTTGCCAAAACGCTGATTCAAATAAGTATAAATAGAAACCAATTGCAGCTTGTAGTAAAGGGGAATCAGAACCAGGGCTACGGCCCAGTACCCAACAAAATTCCCCAGTAGAAACTGAAGGTAGGTCCAGCCCGAATTACCCACTTCACCCGGCACAGAGATGAATGTAACTCCTGAAATGGTGGTGCCGATCATGGCAAATGCCACTACATACCAGGGAGATTTCCGGTTACCTGTGAAGAATGTCTCGTTGTTTACATTTTTGGATGTAAAATAAGAAATGCCCAAAAGCATCGAAAAGAAACAGACGATAACAATCAATAAGATGGTTGAGCTCATTACGAATAAGTTTCAAGTTCCAGGTTCAAAGTTTCAAGTTGCGGGATGTGGGTTACGAGTTACAGGAAACACACCTAACGCGTAACTCGTAACCCGCAACCCGTATCTATGACCACCGCGACTGACCACTTTCTTTTTACTCTCCTTCAAAAATCACCGGCTCACTCTCGATGTGCGTTGAACTGATTGCCGTTACCACGTAATTATAGGTCGATGGATTGGTCTTTTTATCCATTTTAATCTCCATCGACGTATCAATGGTAACTTTAATAATATTCTCCGGATCTTCGATGTTCAAGTTAGACTTTTTATGGCACCTATAAACCACAAACATTCGATTATTATCTCCTCCCTGCCAATTGAGTTCAAATGTCCTGTTTTTTAACCGGATGCATGCCTGTTCAGGTGGACATGGCTTTATAGCTACAAGATGTGGGTTAGGGGGTGTGAGCGCAGGATACCTGAACACGTCCTTCAGCAGATTTGCCTTTACTCCCAGCGGATTTTTCCTCAACGAAGTAGCATTGAAAAAAATGCTTCCACCCACATTCTTGTATGTACGGTTCAGGCGTATTTGTTTGATGATCTCGTTGGATGTACGCCAAGCCGGATCGTGGGACTTAGACCGGATTAAAAACGGCGCCTGCCCGATGTACAAGGGGCAACCGTAAGTATTTTTACTCCACCAATCAACCAATACCGCATAATCGGCCACCTTTTTCCCAATATACCAATACAATTGCGGAGTAACATAATCGATCCAGCCTTCTTTTTGCCATAACAAAATGTTTGCATACAAATCGTCATAATTGGTCACTCCTGCCTTAGTGGCTGAGCCCGCCGGATCGGTCCGGTTGTTTTTCCACACCCCGAAGGGTGAGATTCCAAATTCAACGTTCGGCTTAATAAACCGGATACTGTCGTGCAACTGTTTAATGATCAGATCAACATTATTCCTTCGCCAATCATCTTTTTTATCCGGTGCAAAACCATTCGGGAAAGTGGCAAACGAATTCTCGTCGGGAAACTCATGATTGGCAATGCGGTATGGATAGAAATAATCGTCAAAATGAACGGCATCAATGTCATAACGACGCACCAGATCGCTCACAACGCGGGCCACATGATTCCGCACTTCAGGAATGCCCGGGTCGAAATATTTCTGATCTCCATAGGTCAACAGCCATTCCGGATGGGTAACTGAAACATGGTCGGGTGCGGCTATCGTTTTAGCAATATTCTGAATGGCCCGGTAAGGATTCAGCCAGACATGGATATCCAATCCACGCTTACGGCATTCGGTAATGGTGAATGCGAGCGGATCGTAATACGGATCAGGCGCTGTCCCTTGTTTCCCTGAAAGCCATTCTGACCAGGGTTCCAGCTTCGAATCGTAAAGTGCATCGGCATCCGGACGAATTTGGAAAACCACCGTATTCATGTTATAGGCTTTCACCCGATCGAGCAATTCTATCATTTCCTGTTTCTGCCGGTCGACAGATAATCCCTTATCGGACGGCCAGTCCATGTTTTCAACTGTGGCAATCCATACCGCCCGCATTTCGCACTTGGGATGATGGCTTTGGGCTATCCCTAAAGATGAAGTTCCCAGGAGAAATATGCTCTTAAAAAGAAATCTTATCCGAAAGTTTCGATTCATTATTCTATCATTTACCAAATAAGCCCTGTTTCGAAGGACGAATTCCTTCCCTGCGAAAGTATATAAATGATTATTTTATCATGCTATCTGAGATGGAAAACTTCAAGTGTAATAATTTCCCAAAGGGTAATTCTAAATCCCATTGTCAGGTGACGTGAACATTCGATTAAATTATCAACTTAGGAAATTAAATATTCAACCCGAAACTTATCTGTATTCCACCTCCATATTCCAGCTCCAGGTATTAAAATAAAGGTTGCCGCCCTCCCACTCCAGCTCGCCGCGCTGAAAATCGGAAGGTTCGCTCCTCCTGTATTTTTTCCTGGGTGATAAATCACATGCATAATCGTCATTCACAATCAGCCGGTAGGAATCAATCCCTGAACGGTAAAAATTACGGACTTTTACATTCGCGTCATCCTGCAATCCAAATGACTGATCGAGCGGAACCCAGCCGACTCCTTCGTAATAAACCTCGCACCAGTCGTGCAGATTAACGGCCCGGGGATGCAGCATCCAGCCGCTCTGCCATTTTACGGGAATTCCCTGCGAACGTGACAGGGCCATGAACAATAAAGTTTGCATCCCGCAGTCGCCATGACGGTTTTTTAGCACATAGCCCGGAATATCAGGCATAGTACCATATTCCAAAGCGCTGGCCCAACGAATCGAATCATTGATCCAGTTATAAATTTTCTGAACCTTTCTCAGTGGATTGACTTCTCTTCCAATAATTCGTTTAGCCAGTTGTTTGATTTCACGGGTAAATACAATCTGGGGACGTCGTTCGCTTGTAAATTCTTTGTAAACAGCACTTCCGGTATCGTAAGGGTTGATCATCTCCGGATTCAGGTCAAAATACTGTGCTGAAGTCTCCACTTCCAATTCGATCTGGAACAAGGTTGGCTTATCTTTTTTGGCCTGCTTTTCCAGGTAAACTGATCGCTGAAGATCACTTTCAGGAGCAATGACAGTCTTCTCAGGATCAGATTTCAACAGCCTGATATTTATTTGTCTCCTGCTTCCTTCTCTTGGGAAGGGCATCCAGCATCGAATTATTTCACCTTCAGGTACTGCGTTTGGTCGAACGACAATCGAATAAGTCAGTTTCATTCCGACAGGATGTACCGGCTCTCCGAAATTCATCGTTTCAGAAATAATCTTTCGGGTATGTTGCACACAAAACAGCTTAAGCGAATCGGTCCTGTAACCCTCCACCTCAATTTTGCGGCTGTTGGCTACATCATCCAGCATAAACAGGTTGCCCACTGCATTCTTAAAATAGCGCTTTTCACCATCAATGCGTCTCATTTCAAGTTTCAGTTTGTTTTCCCAATCCACCAATTGTTTAGAATCAAGCTTCGGGTAATATTTCATAAGCCTTGACCGAATATCAGCTTCATTCAAACTAAAATCCAGTTTAATCCGTTCACTCATTTCCCGGAGCGAATCAAGGCGTACAGCTTCAATTCGCGTCAGATTTCCCGTTATCAGAATAGAATCGGCATAGGCTTTTAGCTTGCTGAATTCACCTGAAGCAATCAGTTCTTCGGCGCGCATGATTTTTGTAACATTCTTCTTTCCCGGCTGACAAGCAAACAAAACCAGTAGCATCAAACTTGTAATAAAACAAGACAAAAATCTCATTTTGGACCATTTACAAGTCATTTCCCTATATCCGGCGTTAATCAGCATTATTGGTTTCAGTTATTATTTAGTGTATTTTGGTGCCTTGGTGTCTTTGTGGTATTTCTTTTTCTATAGGATGATTTGAACAGACATTTATTGATCATGACTATCCGCCTCCAGCGACGAAAGCAGGTAACTCAGACTGGCCGTGCCATCCATGGTTGGTTCGTTCGTCGAATAGTCGCCTATATCATCATGGTAAACGGCCTTTCCACTTTGAAAAGCAGCATACGGATCGGCCTTCATCAATTGGATTCCAATCAGGCCTTTAAATATACTTGTATATACCGGACCATCAACCAGTCCTCCCTTGGTGGTTTCCTTTAGTATGTAGGTCAGCGAGGAATGAGGTGTTTCAGGATAATCTCCCTCAAATGGAAGTCCGCAGATCATGGAAGTGCCCCACGGATTGCAGCCAAACAGCCAGTCGGTCAGTGCTGCTTCCATTTCTTCATAACTGCGGTCGCCTGTTATTTTGCGGTAAAGTCTGGCCTGAGTCACTGCAGCCACTACCAGGTTATTAGAGCACCAGATAAACGGCACCCCAATGCGGAAAGGATCATTACCCGCGTACTTCTTCAATTGCTCCAAACCTTGTTTCATCAGTGCTGAAAACTGAGCTGATACCAATGGTTCAGTAGATTTTGCCAGCAAGGTATGACCAAGGTTCACAAAAGGGTAATACTGGTAATGACGCGCCCGGTTCAGTTCCATCCACGGAGTAACTGGCTCCAGTTCTCCCCAATATTTAGCTTCCTTCTGAAAATCAATTTGTCGTTCCAAAGGGCTAAGAGTAGCGGCTGCCAGTTCCATATCGTCCACATAATTATCCTCTTCATAGAAATAGGGCGAAACCATGCAGGCAGTCTGGCAATTTCCAAGGTCTGATTTGGCGAAATCCCATGCATCTAACGATTTTGAAAGCAACTCTTCTGCAAACCTGGGATCAATGCTCTTAAATACCGATGCTCCCAGCGCAAATGAGGAGGAGAATTTTGCTGCCGTAGATGAAACACCTGTTGTACGATTTTTATATTTACCGAGTCCCTGCGGCTTACCGGTTACAAAATACACCGGACGGTATTTACCCAGGCCGTATCCTGCAATTGTATCCGTGGTAGGCAGGCGAAAGCCCATATGGTCGCGATCGTCAGCAACCTGGTTATACATTTCATTCTTCGCCGGATTCATCTTCAAGAGCCATTCCAGTCCCCAGCGAGCTTCATCCAGAATATCCGCAACACCATTGGCACCCGGTTTTCCGGATCCATTATACTGATCTCCGTAAACCGAAGGATTCTGCTGGTAGGAAAACAACATCTGATAGACCGCATTGGCGGAAGTAGTCGTATACTGAAGGTAATCTGAAGCATCGTGCCAGCCTCCAACCACGTCAATCCGCTGACCTGTCCGTGTGGGATGATCCACAATAATGCCGTCATGCGTATGACAGGAGTCGTTCAGGTAAGGATTATAACCACAACGCTGCTGACGCATATAGTTTAAGATGAAATCGGCAGTGCCCTTATAAACATCAAGCGAAATCCTGAAGGAAGGAGAAATCACCTTGCCCGCCTTCAAACAGTATCCCCCATTGCCCTGAAACGAAGAAAAATTCAACCGGTAAGCGCTCTGTTGTCCCCAAACCATTGGATCAGCCAGTTCTGCTTTTCCCTTAAAAATCACTTTCCCTGAAAGTGTCTCAACCAGTTGGAAAGAGTTGATTTCTGTTTTCTGATCCGAAAGATATACTGCAACCTTGACCGAATGGGGCAAATACCCCAGCTGATTGATCCGGATCACTCCGGATGCTGAAGATCCAAATGTACTCAGGCAAGCAACAACCAACAGAAGATATACTTTCATAACTACATTAGGTTTTCAAGTTAGGTTTTAGAATTAATCTCTATAAAAATAGGTTAATTATTCGACTTTAACAGATTCGACATAAGGAGCAATTTACGCTTTTGGGATTCTACTACCTGCTTGTTATAAAGAACAGAGTAACCTTTACCTAACTGCGAATGACAAACTTTCTTGAATACAATACGGTTGCTGTTCTCATCTGCAGAAAATAAAGTCCATCCGTTAGGTTATGAATAGGTATAGTGAATATTTGTCCACCGGAAACCTTTAATACATTCAACACCTGTTTCCCCTCCATATTCATAATTTGGATTTGGTTGAAATTCCCGTTAAATGAAGTCAAGTCCAGATGTAAAAAGTCTTTTACAGGATTAGGATATATTTTGATGGCATCATTAGACAGATCATCAATCCCCAAAGGAATCCTAGTCACAGAGATGTCAAGCTGATAGGTTCCAGATGTCCCTGTAAATTTAGGTGATACCAGGAAGTAAATGGTTCCTCCATTTGGAGAAACGATGCTACTGGCCATAATGTCATCAAAAGTATTCGAAAACGTGGTGCCGTCAGTAGAATATGAAAAAATAGCATCCTCCGTATAGATATGGCCATTTCCGCTGTTTTTGGAGTCATTTAGCCGGGCACTGATCGTGTAACTGGAACCTGGAGCCAGATCGATCTTATAATAGTCATAATCTACACTGGTAATAGAAGTATTGCTGATATTCGCATTGGTTGTGCTGACTGTTGCACTGTTTCCCGAGAAAGTAATGGGCAAATTGGATGCCTGTCCATTTGTGTTGTTGGGTTCCCACGGGTCAAGGTTATAAGGGGCCCCCTGAACAATAACTTCAACCGGATTCGGGTAATTGGTTGACCCGGTTAACTGCCAGCTCTGACCTGATCCATCCGGGAGGTATTGCATGGCCATGAGGTATGTTCCTGGAACACAGTTGACATTCGAATTGGCAAACGTCAATCCATTGGGAAAATGGTAATTTGGGAGCATGGTGTTGCCGGTCATTTCCTGAATTGTAAAGACAGCATACCCGTCAGGGTTATACAGAGAAACATCAAATGTTCCGTTAAAGGTGGCAGAGCCAGTGTTGAGTACATCCAGGTGAACTGAAACGGGTTGCCCCTGGATCAGCATTGTTCCCGGTGTAAGGGTCATTGCTGCGTTTAATTCGATGGTATTGTTATGATGTACCGTTATCTGGGTAAAGTTGGTATAACCCAATGTATCCGATACCTTTATCCAGTGGCTCTCCCCGGCAGTGCTATAAAAAATTCCGATGGAATAAGTGCCGGGTAACATGGTGAATAATCCATTGGAAGTAAAAGTAAGACCATTTGGGAAATTTTTACCAGCCTGAAGTGACAACCCTGTAAGAACCTGAACATAATCAACAAAAGCGCCATTATTATCAAATATTGCTGCACAATAATCGCCATTGAAATCCTGGGTAGTATTGTTAGAAATATTTGTGTGTACGGTAAATGATTCCCCATACTCAATGTTTGAGGGAGAGAGTGTCACGTTATCGAACAAATTTAAAGTGGAAGATTGTGTTCCTCCTCCACTACCCCGAATACCTATTACAGCCTGCTGGCTGCTGTTAAAACCACCTGTTCCGCCGCCTGTTCCCGTACCTGCCGGGTTCAATGCGTCCACATCAAAATAGCCATTGAACTGTCCCGACCAGCCCCAGTTGAAATGAAAGAAATCATTGGCATCATAACCGTCACAATTAAAACAATAACCACCTCCGCTTCCAAAACCGGCATAGAGAACCGGACGACCGGCATCCAGTTCTGTTTTCAGAAGATTGATCCAATCTGCCTTATTGGGATAAGCAGAACGGGCAACCCCTTGAATACCCGTATAACCAAAATAGGTTTTCAACGCATATTCCGCGCAGTTCTGCACCGGACTTTGTGATGAGATCACATATGCTGAACTTCCTCCTGTGCTTCCTACTCCATAATGCATATCTACACTCACCCCACATTGATACATCAGTGTGGCAACCGCAGTATTCGGTCCTGTAAGTGCCAGGGGCATTGAGTTCCAATCGTACTTTGTGCTTCCAAAAACAGCCGATTGTGTTCCATATTTGGGATCGGTATAAGAATGAAAGCCTGCTCCATTAGCAGGTGCACCCCAGAATTTCAGGATCTGTGCCATCCCTGTGGCTACACTGCCTGTTACTGTCAGGTCGTTATAGGTATTATCGTATGGACACATGGCATTATAATTAGGAGATTGGCCCCAGGTGGTCTGTTCGAGGGGATTGACGGTACGAACCCCTTTAATCCTTGCATTTGATACCGGACCGGATTTAAGCGCTTCCCACCGGGGTTTGACTTTATCGGTATCCTGAAGGTTATTTTGGATTATTTCTTCAATCTGTTCCTTGTAACCATTCAGCCAATTGGCCACATCCGGCGCAATTCCAGCAGCATTAAAGCCAACTTCGTCAGAATATGCAAGTATTGGTTTTACATTGTCATCTCCTGATATGATGACAAAACCATGAGATGAATTAATATTAAAAACGTAAAAGCATACATTTTCTTGGCCTGTTACCGTGAGATTCATATTACCTGAATATACAGTTTGTAACAATGTCAGATTGTTACTGCTTTTTAAGTTTTGTGAGTTAACCTGGCTGATTAAGAAATTTTGTCCGACAGTCTTGGCTGTCTTTTCATCAATTTGTTTTCCATAAGTAAAATTGAAGAAAACAAATGTCACAATAAGAAAACTGATGAATTTTTTCATGGATATTTATTTTTAGAAGTTCTTTATAATACGAAATCCTAACCTGAACTATACATAAAAAAGATGAGAAGTTTGTAATCTCACTGAAATTCATTATCTTTTAGGCTATAAAGTAAAAACAAACTCTCCCATGAGTAAAGATACGAAAAGCCTCAATACCAATAGGATTTCTGAACCGAAAAATATTTCTTCCCTCCTTTTGGGTATATTACAAAATTCCTTTAATGGAATATTATAATAAATCCTATTCTCATATATTTCAGCTTAGTTACCATAGCTAACAGGATAAATTTATTACCAGTTGAATTTATTTATATTTACATCATCAAACAGGAAGAGATATTCCAAAAAACCCAAGCGATTAATGATACTCATTGCCGACAGTGGATCAACCAAGACAACATGGAAACTTATCTCTCCTTCAGGTGAAGTTAAAGATATAAAAACCGAAGGAATCAACCCGTTTTTCCGCTCGGAGGAAGACATCTGTCAGGAATTGGTGAAGTCTCTTCTGCCTGAAACCGGTAAGGATATCCGGCAAATCTATTTTTATGGAGCCGGTATTGTGAATGCCGAAAAAGGCGACATTATCCGTAGAGCGCTTGTTGGAATTTACCCAGATGCCGCCGTCGAGACCTATTCAGATGTGTTGGGATCGGCAAGAGCCTTATTTGGCAACCAATCAGGCATCGCCTGCATACTGGGTACCGGATCGAATGTTTGCCTCTATGATGGCGAAAATATCACGGGCGGTGTTTCACCGCTGGGCTTTATCCTGGGTGATGAAGGCAGTGGTGCAGTGATGGGCCGTAAATTACTGGGAGATTATTTCAAAGAGATCATGCCTCTCTACTTGCGTGAGGAATTTACAATTCGCTATAATCTGACCCGTGAAGAAGCCTTAAACAGGGTATATCGGGGCGAAAAACCCAATCAGTTCCTGGCTCAGTTTACCCCTTTTTTGTCTGAACACATCGGTTCAGAATATTGCAAGGAATTTTTAATGCGAAACTTTATTGAATTCTTTGAGCGCAACGTTTGCAAACTTTTGGATTACAACAATTATCCAATCGGCTTTATCGGTTCGGTGGCTTATCATTTCAGTTCCGTACTGATCCCGGTTGCTCAATCTTATGGCTTCAGGCAACCAATAATTATCAAGGATCCGATCGACGGGCTGGAAAAATACTATACACAAGACAACATTATTAAGTAATAATTCAGGATACAAATATAGAATGACAACAGAAAGTACAACCGAATCGGATTCATTGTATAATGATCTGGAACTAAAATCGGTAAAAGAGCTTTTACAAAGCATTCACGAGGAAGATAAAAAAGTATTGCCTGCTGTTCTTGCAGTCCTTCCGCAGATTGAAAGACTGGTGGAGCAAATTTATACGCGTATGAAAAAAGGCGGCCGGTTATTTTACCTCGGGGCAGGAACAAGCGGCCGTCTGGGCATTCTCGATGCCTCTGAGATTCCGCCAACGTTTGGTGTTGGGCACGATCTGGTCATTGGCTTGATTGCCGGCGGTGATCGCGCCATTCGTAAGGCCGTGGAAATGGCCGAAGACGATGAACAACAAGGCTGGAAAGACCTCGAAAAATACCAACCAAACAAGTTAGATACGATCGTAGGAATTGCAGCTTCAGGCAGAACTCCTTATGTGATTGGTTTGGTAAAAAAAGCCCGCGAAGAGGGTATCCTGACCGGCTGTATCGTCAACAACAAGGACAGTACCCTGGCTCAAAATGTGGATATCGCCATAGAAGCCATTGTCGGACCTGAATTTCTTACAGGAAGTACACGAATGAAGTCGGGCACTTCACAGAAGTTAATCCTGAACATGATCACTACCACACTGATGATAAAACTGGGGCGCGTAAAAGGCAACAAGATGGTCAATATGCAGCTCACCAATCAAAAGCTGATCAATCGCGGAGTCCGCATGATCATTTCCGAACTGGGTTACGATGAGGTTAAGGCCAAACGGTTGTTGCTTTTGCATGGTTCGGTGAATGCCGTATTGATGGCCGAAAAGGATGAGAATTCATAACCGTTGAATCAGAAATACCCGAAGATGCCGGGAAAATTTAGATCTAATACATTTTTTTTAAATAAACTGAATAGCCTGAAGCATTTTAAGACTTCAGGCTATTTAGTTTATTTAATTAAGGCTCATTCATTTAGTAGCTATCCAGATTCCTGTCTTGTGCCACTTTTCCCGATTAACCACCCGGGACATTGTCATGTTTAAGCTATACCAGAGTCTGAGGTCATTCGAAGGTTATTCGAAGGTTATTCGAAGGTTGTTCGAAGCTCATTCGTATGGCTACGAATAATATATGAATAAGCTTCGAATAACCTTCGAATAATTTACCTATAATATAAGGTAATGGTATGGTCTGGAGGATACGATGGTCATAGTATGATACAATTTTATAATCAGAGAGAAAACACCTGGAATCATTGTTAATTCAGATTTACTGAAAAGATGCTTTAATTTACATAAATGTAAATCCGGTCGAAATAATACCGTTTTCATATCTTTTTTAAAGAACCTCAAGGAGAAAGAGACAGATAAAAAAAAAGCCTCAATAAATTGAAGCTTTTTGCGGTGCGGACGGGACTCGAACCCGCGACCCTCGGCGTGACAGGCCGATATTCTAACCGACTGAACTACCGCACCAATTTTCAGTATTTTTATGCAGAACTATAAATTTTGAGAGGGCGGTGCGGACGGGACTCGAACCCGCGACCCTCGGCGTGACAGGCCGATATTCTAACCGACTGAACTACCGCACCAGAGTATTATTTTTTGAACCGGATGACAAACAAATCAAGTCCGATTAATCAAAATTTACAGTACTTTTTAAAGAACAAACCTCTTGAAATCCGTTTCTGAAAAGGCTTTGCAAATATAGCCTTTCTTTTTATCCCCGCAATAGTACTTATTAAAAAATTCAGCTTATTTACAGGGATAATTAATTTATATAATATGCTGTAGATAAGTTATTTAAATCACCAAGTCAGAAAATACAAAGTTTAATTTATTCAACTTCTCCTCACCACTCCACCGGTATGCCATCAATTTGCCAGTTCGGGTGACACAGGAATCAACACAACAAAGATTAGATGTCAAAATTCCGCAGCATTGCTTTAAACAATAATGACCGAAGAAAACAATGGGGTCATTTTCAGGATAAGCATTCCTTTTTGGGATTAGTTCTGTTGGTATAGTATATGCAGGAAATTCGAACCTGCTTTCGAGGGAATAATCCTTGAAAGTTTTGGCTTCAGAATCTTCCCACCACTTGATGCGAAACGAGCGATGAGGTCTCCCTTCTACGTCAAAGACCAGCAGATCTTTTGGCATCTGGAAATCTATACCTTTGCAGGTTTCCCAGAAACTGCGGGAGAATTTGGTGTTGTTCAAGGCAATTTCACGCAGGACAGTTTTGGTTAGTTTGGGCTCTGTAATGGTTTCTTTCAGAGCATTTATATTTTCAGTGTCCCAGCAGGCATGTACAATTCGTATCTTTCCAAAGTCAAGAAACATGGGTAATGATCTCATCCATCTTAAGTGACTTTTAAACTCTTCTTTGTATACTACAAATTCCTCTAAAGTCTGATTAATCAGTAACTGGTATTTGGGGATTCTCTTTCTGTAATACTTCCCTTCAATATCGCGCAAGTAATAGAGTACGGCATACATTTCATGATTGCCAAGGATGGCGTAAGCTGAGCCCTTCTCAACCATCTTTCGGATTAAAACAAGGCTTTCCCTTATTTTGGGACCCCGGTTGATAAAATCACCAACAAAAACAGCTTTCCGGGTTGGATGCGAATAATATTCATCCTTAAGCAAATATCCCATTTTTGTGAGCAGGTTCCTAAGCTCATCGGCATGTCCATGAATATCTCCTATTATATCGTACATAACAAAATTGCCCGAATGGTTTATTCGGGCAATTTAAAGATTTTTTTTTGCATAATATGTTTCAAGTCTGATTTAAACTTTGAAACAGTTTTCCTACCAGAAATACATGTAAAACAAAGAACAAGCTAATACAACGCCTAACGAAGCAATTACATCCCACTTGTTCCAACTATTCCTGACAAGAGTTTTGTAATCTCCTGTGAAGGTAATAAACTCTATCTGTTGAGCGGTAGGTTTTGCAGTAAAGAATGATACAACAACCATAAACAACATAATGAAGACAAGCAACCATATCTCAAAGATAAGCCAGTTGGTATGCCAAAACCAATGGGTACAATCCCAGTACCAGCCAGTCATAACACTTTTACCTGTATCTGTAAAGATGTTGGTCAGCAAGCGTGCCATCCCGATAAGAAAGCCTATGATCAAACCTGCTTCACCTGCCTTAGGCGTAATTCTTTTGGAAAATATACCCATTACGAATACGGCTACCATGGCCGGAGCGAGGAGCGATTGAATGCCTTGCAGATAGGAGTAAAGGCTGCCAAGACTCATCATGACTGGTATCCATGCAATACCAAGAAACACTACAACAATCGTTGCAATACGACCTACCAAAACATATCTTGCCTCGCTCTTTTTTTTGTACATTGGCTTATAAAAGTCTTCGGTAAACAACGTAGCACAGGAGTTGAAGAATGCCGCCAGGGAAGCAATCAATGCGGATATAAAGCCTATGGTAACAATACCTTTCACACCGGCGGGCAATACAAACTTAACCATTGAACCAAAAGCGGTATCAGGATTTTCCAATGTAAAGCCGCTGCCGGGACGTGCCGCCAATGCGGCAGCTACCATACCAGGTATCAGGAACATAAATACTGGCAACAATTTGAAATAACCGGCAGCAATCGTTCCTCTGCGTGCACGCATCATCACAACGTCGCTGGACTCGCCTTTTGTTTGTCCGAGCACACGTTGAACGATGTGTTGGTCGGTAGCCCAATACCAAAAGCCGATAATTGACGCTCCGATAAATACCCAAAAGCCGGGATACTCGTCGTACAGCGGGTCGCCCGTCTCAAGGTGGAACATGTGGTTTGTTCCGTGTGCAACACCGTCTGCTCCTACGTTTAGCGTTTTAGAGTAGTCGATCATTGCAGTCCAGCCATGAGCTATACTGCCGTCTCCGAGTGCTGATAATCCTAAGAAAAGCACAAGGAATGAACCAATTATAAGTATTGGTGTTTGAATTGCTGACAGTGTCATAACACCCTTCATGCCACCTAAGACAGTAAAAATACCCGTAATGACGATTAAGCCGATAGCTCCATACCAGAA
>Ga0302286_10001216_pt1 | contig 19446 bp, 13 predicted proteins | sample III_Fen_E2_3_FD_198765 | JGI IMG/M metagenome (GOLD analysis project Ga0302286, IMG submission 198765) | Peat permafrost microbial communities from Stordalen Mire near Abisko, Sweden - III_Fen_E2_3 | ecosystem: Environmental > Terrestrial > Soil > Wetlands > Permafrost | place: Sweden: Abisko...
GTAGTTTTACAATTGCCTCTTTGACGAAATTAAGAAAAAATGAGGCTTCCTATGTTCCAAGCTAAGGTGTGGAGATAATCAATGAAAATGAAGAGAGTTCAGAAGCTCCCAAATAACATTTGGATAATCAATTGATCGATTTTGAAAGCAAGGCAGATGAAGATAAAAATTGCTCAATAATTATTGGTTTCAAGCCTGATAGTGCTTCAGTTGATGAAGGCCAGCAGCAGTAACATAAAGCAATAGTAAAGTTATTGGAATTATTTTATTTGGGATATTAATAGTTGTTTTGTTTATTGTTTATTTAGGAGATGCAAGAGGACAAAAATCTGAGTTTTAGATAAAAGAGTGATTGATAATTGTATCCACTTTCCGAGACAAATGTTAATTTTTGTATCCTAAGCTGTAAAGATTTCAGATACTGCCAAAGATTTCTTATTAAAAAAGGATTTCTTTATTATTGTTATTATTGAATATTACTTTGTTTTTAATTTGTAACTTTTTCAATCATCTGACCTTAATTCTTCTTTGATATGTTAGTCTTCACCTTTCATGAATAGATTTTTTTTAACTACTTTGCTTCTCTAATTCAACAGTGGCCCTTCAATCATATATCATTACTTAACCTTTCTCTCTTTCTCTAAGTATCCTTTGGAGAGAAGGAATAAAAGAGAGTCGATACTCATTAAAATAGCGGGAACAACATCAAATCAGTCAGATTTCCATCCGAAAAGAACAAATATGTACAAGCTTAAAAAAATATTAAAAAGGAAAGATTCATGAACATGATCTAAAAAAGAACTTAAAGAAGTAGTAGTAGAAGTTAATTATTAGCACATATTTTTATTCTTTTTATTAAATTTTTAAGGCTAAGTTATTTTTCATCAAGGTTCATGTCTTTGTTTGCTGCTTTCTTTATGTCAGATTTTAAAATTGCGCCTAAACATCCCAAAATGTGTTGACTTGAATCCTCCACTGTGTCTCTTGCTTAATAACCCTTGAAGAAAATAGTCAAATTGCAGACAATATTTCTCAAACAAAACCCTAATTTGTAGATCTAAAATAGTCTTGCAAGCATAATCACTACACAAAGTAAAAAATGAACTAATCTGACTTGGACCTTCAAGCGGAATTTGATGAAACTAAATCTACTTAGAAATGGTGCATGGGCATTGACGAAGCTGGTAGAGGTCCAGTTGTAGGCCCAATGGTTTATGGGTGCACAGTGTGGAGGATAATAGATGAAGCAGCGATGAAAAGTGAAGGATTCTTTGATTCGAAGTAGCTCACTGAGGAGAAGCGTGAGTTGATTTTCGCAAGAATGAAGGAATTGCAGAATAAGCAGCTGTACTATGAAGTACGTATTCTCAGTGCGGAATTTCTTTCAAATAGAATGCTAGCTTAGTCAAGGGACTCTCTCAATTAGCTGTCGTTCTAAGCAGCTTATTCGCTGATCGATTCTGTGCTATCTCATGGGTTTAATCTCACTAATGTGTACATCGACACAGTGGGGAAGAAAGAGACCTACCAAGCGAATCTCGAGAGGGATTACATGATAAAAGCACCTAATGTGTCGTTTGTAGTATCAGAAAAAGCAGATTCGAAGTTTCCAATCGTCGGAGCAGCATCGATTTGTGCGAAAGTTACAAGGGATAATATTATCAGAGACGAGAAAATTCGTGAGAGAATACCTGAGATTGAATAGGGTTTAGGCAGTGGTTATCCATCTGATCCTGCGACAAAGAGATGGTTGCAGGCGATATTCGATCCTGTGTTTGGATTCCCATCGAATGTCCGATTTTCGTGGAGTACGATTGATAATATTTTCGCTGAAAGAGGGTTGAAAGTGAAGTTTTATGATGGCTAAGATGATGATGGTTCAGGCGATGGAAAGAAGCAGACTTAGCTGATGGGAAATATGGCATAATAAGCGAAAAAATATGAAACGAAAGGGTATTTTGCTAAAAAAATAGGAATCAGCAGAAACTTCGATCTGTGAAGGAAAGAGGAGGAAGATACCTGTGCAAGTATTAGGATTAACCAAATCCACCATAAAAACAAAAAGAATAGTGTTAAAGATATTTTTGTGATTGTATATTTTGTGGTATTATGGAAGATAAAGAGGATTATTGCAAGAGTGAATTACAGCCATATAAATAATAAAAAAAAAGATTAATATTCATGGATATAAAAATATGCACATAAATAATAATAATAATAATAGATTGGAGAAGAAGTAATAATTGGGGGTGTTTGCTATTGTTTGATGTGTGTGTGTCTGTCTGTTAATTTTGTTTTTGGCTCAATGTATGAGGATACTGCATATGTGTGTGTGTGTCTTTGTGTTGGATAAAGAAAAAATAATTATTTGATTTGCTGCGATTTCAATGAGATGTTTTTGTTGCATTCTTCACTCAAAGGCTGTAGATTGTGATGATATACTGTGGGTCTCCGACTGTCTATTGAAATCAATAAGATTCTACGAATGACGCCCTGGCATTATAACCATCATATGCTAATGATCAGCTGCATTGACAAAATGTGCATTGAATTGATATTCCTTGATTTGTTAATTAGATTCCTTCAGCACATACGCTTTGATCTCATTGATATCAAAGAGATCAATGAATTGGTTTAGATTAATCGGACTGCAGAACTAGTATAACTGTTAATAAAGTTTATTGTTATTGAACTGCTTCGGGAAATTCTCCAGATCGAGTTTGATCTTGTTGATTGTGAACAAATAATCATAAATCGTCTATGGCTTGAGGGAGCCGCCACCTCTGCGATTGTAGATCTACACCACAGAAGAAGATCCCCCAGCTGGATCGAGATTCATGATCTATGTATTTTGTTCTTCGAATTTACTGATGATCTCGTGTAGATCCAGAATTGCGTTTAAATAGTAGATTTCGTCGCTAGGGATGTTGCATTCTCGAAGAACGGCGTTCCTTTTAGAGCTGATGAGTCGCTCCAAGCTCGCAATGAACTTCATTGAAAATGGATAGCGATTGCCTTCGTGAGGAATGAATTCTTTTAAATCGGAGGAACTAGCACCCATGTATTTTTTGTACACTTTAGTTGAGAGAAAAACGAGGGAATGTTTCAAGTTGATGATTGGTTTTGAGAATTACAATAAAAGTTTCTCCGACGGTATTTATCTAAGAACAGTTGGCTAGTTTGGGCTGAAGCTCTCAAGCTGATTTCGTTTTTTCTTTTATGAACAAAAACTAAGGTAAATAACAAATTTGGATGGTTTAGGGGGTTTGACTGGCTGAAAAGGGAGAATATCCTGAGAGTTACAATAATATTTGAATTCTTAGCTTGGTGTTCGCTGGTTTCGGAACTATCAACAGATTATGCTTGTCTCGGAGATACTTATTAGCCTAAGTTGATACTCTTGGAGCGAAAAGGAGATAGTTAGCAGTGAGTGTTTGTCTCTTAGTAGATTTGTTACTCTTTTGTATTGAATTATTGCGGTTTGCAGTTCTTTCTTTTCTTTGTGAATATTATATTCTTCTTCCTCTTCTTCTGCTGCTTATTTCTGTTTCTGTTTCTTCTCTTTATTTCTTTCACTCCCCAAAGAGATGATCTATTTCCGAAGTCCAATTTATTAATCCCCTCTCCTTCCTCTTTTGAATCTTCCTCTTCTTCAAATTCACAAATCGAAAAGCATGAATAACTAAAAACAGCACAAAGCAACTTTGAATCCCAAGTGGAAAAACAAATAATTTGACCAGTTAATTCAGACAAATTCAACCTGATATTTCAGAATAATTTTTCAACCTTTTGAAGATATTCTTTACAAAAGAGCTTTTATTTCAATATGATTCTTAACAATTTTTTATTTGAAATTTTCTTTCATCTCCCTTAAACCAAACACAAGTTGTTTATTATTTTTTCCTGAGAATAAAACCAATCAAAAAAGTCAATGACGCATTAAGAATCTTCTCCAGTTACCTTGAGGTAAATCTATTTAAACAGTGAAGCAACCAATAGAAGGAATTAATAAGCTTTCTTTTGACAATTGGTGCGATAACTTACTTATCCTATTATTATCGCGAAAAATATTAAATCACAAAATTGAAAACGCTAAAATAGTACGCAACAACAACTGTACACACAGAAATACACATACACACACATAACTTCAAACTTAGGATCGTTTAACCATGGAAAACATCATCAGGCATGAGGTTAACTCACAACATCATGACAATCACTCTCCATGTCCTCCCAAAGAAGGAGACTCTCATTCTACTTATCAATATCTATCTTCTTCTGGCCTCTTCAACACATCTGAATTAACAATTATCTCTAATAAATTCTCTGTTCCGTTTGATGTTCCAACTTAGAAGCCCCTTACCTCCATCGAGAACTAATCTCCTTATCTCTTAATCCGCCATGGTTTTAGTGAGTAAAACCTTCAGGAGCTTGAAGTTTATCTCTAAAAACCAGGCTGGAAATGGGAAAATGCTACAATGGAAGATGCTGATATTTTCCTCAATGAAGACAATTTCGATGCTCCGCTGCATGCTCTAGGCGTTTCATAGTGTCTCTCCTAGAGAAACACCTTAAATCATCTCCGATTCCATGTTGTTTTTGTCTCACCTCTTAGAAGAGCTATCCAAACAGCTATTTACATATTCTCATCTCATCCAGATCGAAAACACATTAAGTTTCTCTTGATGCCTGAGTTATCTGAGTGTCTCTGCTCCAGTGGATGCTTTTCTCCATTCACATTATCTTCCATGAAGTAGGAGATGGATAAACTAGCTAGATCTTACGACATTACATTGGACTATTCCTTGGTAGAGTAGCTAGGCAAATGCTGGTAAGTTCTAACTCTTTAGGATGATCACATCAAGAGTAGAATCATGAATAGGATTAAATTAGAAGAACATAGGAAAGAAGAATAGGATAGTTAGAATGAGAACAGGAACAATAAGCGCTTCCAAGAATACCATGAGATTGTGTTGGATGAGCTCAAGAATGCTAGGAGTTTCCTTATTGAAAACACTCCTATGCTAGCTAGGAAAGCATAAGCAGCTAAGAAAATACTAAAATAAGCATATGATGAGATAAGCAGACAGTAAGGAAGTGGCGATCAATTTGTACATGATGGTGTTGATGAAGATGACACATGTAACTCTGGAAGAAACTAGAAGGACAAGAAAATTGGTGTAGTTTCGCATGGTTTTCTTCTGAAATGTCTGACTTCCAAGCACAGCGATGAGAATGGATATCCTTAGGAAGGTATTTTCTTGCAAAACGCAGAAGCTATGCTGTTTGGATTCAATAAATGACAGAACAAATCTAAGAACACAACACACACACACAGAGGTAAACAGATAAACTGTCAAAAAATAAGGGGGAAAAAATGCAAAATGATCTTCTGTTAGCTCCTGCTGGTCCATTAACATTCTAATAATTAATCGTTTTTATTATTTCATGTAAACCCTTTTATGTTGCAATAGCTCTTTCTTTTTCTCCCTTTATCACTCATTGCTGCTGTACTTCCTTTGGATTGAACCTGTAAAAGCTGTCATTGTAATTCCTAATTTGTTTCGGCAACAATGGCAATGCCTCCTGTTTCTTCCCAGGCTTGTTAATCTTGTCCAGCATAATCGAATTGATTTATGATTTATGCTTATTTTTAGCTTTCTTGTCGTTGCTGTTGTTGCCATTAAGACCCATACGCTAAACTTGAGGAGCTGCTATTGTTGTTGTCACTTAAACATTCCCTTTGTGAGTATTATTATTACTATTCAAGGGTAGTGAGAATCGCATTAAACTATGCAACCCTCTGTAGCTACGACTTGCTACTATCCCATTACTACTAGTGTTGCTGTTTTTAATGTCTTATCTCAGCAAGCTTTCGAGGATATTATCGTCACTGCGGTTATTATTTCTTTTCCGAGCTGAGAATGTCTACTAGCTTTCAAGAGAATATGCTTGAAAAGGTGAGCAACTATTTGGAGATATAATAGTCTAGTGTTATCCCTTGCGCTGCTGAGAAAAGAAACTCTCTGTTTTATTCATGCTATTCCCTATTCCTATGGTAGCTGGGTCAGTATTCTTGTTGTTGACTATTCTACTTCTGCAACTGCGATTCATCATGAGTATGTTGTCAGTGCTATTGTTCTTATTATTGTTTGAGGACAATGCTGTTTCAACGAAGTTATTATCAATACTCTTCTCATTACTATCGTTAATGACAATAATGTTATTACTATTGTTGTTAGTGTTAATCCCATTGATACTGCTATCAATCGATTAGTTATGACTGCTATTAAACAACGAATTCTATTACTATTGCTAGTACGACAATTCTTTTAATTATTCAGTTTTAGTCTCCTTCCTTTGTTCCTCATCTTCCCTCTTATTCTTATTCATAAGCCCACTAATATCACCCTTCTTTGACGCAATGCAGCTAATGAGTCTCGATTATCTCTTGAAATCAGCTTCATCATTCTTTGCTCGCAGCTGTTTTTCATGTTCTATTTTCTTTTGAAACGAGTCGACTTGCTCATTCTTCTCTAAGAAATCATGAAGCGGTCCTGAATGTAGATGCTTCTTTAGAAAATCTTCCAGCTTGTATTAGTAGATATCCTTGGATATTTATGGATTGTTCGTGAATTCCTTCAGAAACTTCGATTTGAGCTTTGTGAAGAATTATGGATTGAATATCCCTATGACTTCCTTCTTCGGAGGATCCCCCAGCATGAATTTAGCTTTAGAAGAATTGCAAGTTGTGGAGCCATTGTATCCATGTTAGGGTTAGTATCCTGTCGGGGTATGTGACCCAGATCGTCTGATAGATTATAGTGGTTATGTCAATGATGAGGCTGAAGGATTCATTGAAAGATTGCCAGTGATGGTGGTTGTAGGTGTGATTGTAACCATTTTTTGTTTTGTTTTGTTAGCTGAGAGGGCATCATGAGATGTCTTATTATTGTTGTTCATGGATGTTTCTGTCTTTTAGTGGATGAATTGAGTGTCATATGCAGTTTACGATGCTGAATAATGTAGGTTTTGAACCTATTTCTTAGTTTTCTTTGTATGATATGGTTATTAGCTTTGAAATGTCGACAATGTAGCAGCTAATTTGCGTTGAGGGTTCGAAGGATTGAGTCTACTCGCTGGCAGTTGTTCACTTGATTAGCTGTGTTGTTAAGTGTGGATAATATCCTATTGCTGCAGTGATTAGTATTTAGACTCTTCTTATTCTTCTTATCCTTGTTGTTTCTCCTCCATGATGATGACAGGATCTCTGGAATACTTGCTAGGATTACTATGAATATGATTGTATTGTCTATCCATGACTTAATCGATTGGGCTAGCTTGTTTCTTTAAGAAATATGTGCTTATCGAAGGCAGATACGAATAGCAAGACACGTAGTCTACTTATCTTTCCAAGGGATTCTACTATGGTTGTTCTAGTTGACTATTCGTTTCAACTATCTCAGCTACTACTCCCTTAGGAGGTTATTGAATATCTTTTTTAGTACTATTGTTAATTATTTTCTCCTTTTTATTCACAAACCCAATGATTTCGACTGCTCTAGGATTATCAGGATATTCCTCACCTAATGGATTGCTATCTTTACTATGCGATTTCTGCTATTGATTGCTAGTTGATTCATTATGAAACTGTGAGTAGTGAGGGATGATCCTCTAATCAGCAACGAAATCATCTTTGCTTCCTGCTATGGATTCTTCTTCCAATATCGGCAGACATTTTGAAGAATAAGAGTATTAAGGTGATGATTATTACTACTGCTAGCTTTCTTGTATAACAGTAGTAGATGCAACACTTCTCTTAGACTGTCGTTTCTTTGGATTCCTTTCTCCATCATCCGAAGAAGCCATCTCCTCAGAGTTATTATTGCCCTTGTATCTGAATGATCCATGAGTGATCTATCTTGAATACGCTTTTTCCTATGGTTTATTATCATTATTCTAATATGAACTTAGATCATGAGATTAATCGCCTATGAGATCCTACGACGAAGGCAATGAATATTGATGTTATTTCTACTACTACTACTACTACAACGACTATTCCCCAATAAGCTTAAGTGTCTTAGAATGCTTAGACTACTTTTTCTATCTTTTATCAATTCTATTTTTAGATGATTCTCTGCTCTCACTATTACTGCAACTGCTGCTTACACTGCTGTCATTCGCTTTCGATTGCTACTGTGATTCACTCTCAAGGAGTGTAAGAGACACAGTCGGAGAATGTGGTAAGTTTGAGAGAAACTAAAATTATTTCTCGCCAATGTTACCTTGGCTTATCGATGAGTGAGCTCTTGAATTGATGTGATTAGCTGTAGGCTTGCTCTGTCCCCCAATAGAGGTGTTCGAAGGGGAGTTGTATTCATCGAGGACTTTTGTTTTCCTGCGATTGAGATCGATGGTTTTCTTCTACAGGAGCTATTGATGCTCGTTATGGAGAGCTTGCGTGAATGACTCTAGCTTCGATTAGGGCATAGTGTCATGTGTGTTATGCTTGCTATTAGGATTGATAGATGAGACAAACATTATGCTGCCCTTGGATTATTATGCTGGTTACTAAGAGTTCCTGTTTATAGGGCTAGGGGAGTACTGCAAGGTGAGCTTCTTATTGTTGTTACGAGTAGGGGGCGCAAAGTGGTTCGATGGAGATAGTGATGTTGAAGAAGATGAAGATGACGAGGAAGAATATCCTTATTCCTTGTTGTTGTTGTCTTGGTGGTGATGATGGTGCTTATGATGGTGATGCTTGTGCTTATGATGATGGTCTTGCTGCTAGTGCTTATTTGATCTGTTCATCATTTAAGTATTATCCTGTTTTTCTTAGATGCTATTATGATTATTTCTGAACATGAAATACATCTCCTTGTTCATAATAAGATTCGCCATTCTCTTGGAGTATGCTTTATACAACCTCTTGATGCTCTGAGCGCATTACGGTTCCGTCATAATCAACACTTAAAACAGTTCTTTAGATATCGCGAACAATTCCCCTTCATCGGAGTGGCATTACACCGTATATGTTCTTTTGGGTTCTTTCTCAATGAGATCTTCGATTCCGAATAACTCCCCTATTGACATTATGCAAATACGCTTCTTCACTAGCTTCTTGTTGCCTAACTACAAGTGGTGCATCGGATTACTGCTGTAGTTAGAGTTGCTCTCACTGGATGGCGGGCGAACTTTCTTGTGGATCTGCGCAACAACAAAAAACCAAAATGAGTACATCAACACATTTAGACCATTTCTCTGTTTATCTTACGATGAATGTGCCACTTTTAATGATGTATGCATAATTAGCTAGATCTAGATCTTCTTTGTAGACATGTTAGCCCGTTTTAAACAGGAGTATCTCCGCTGCATTGTGGAGGGTCTTGATTTTCCGGAAGTTGAGAGACTTCAAGTAATCAAGCTCCCAGAGGAAATTGATATCCTTGCTTTCTTGCAATGAAAAGGGCTTCTTCAAGTAGCGGATGAAGTCAGACTAGGATAATACTGCGCAAGTAGTCTCTCGAGATGCTATGCATGTGCACAAGTGAGGTTTGTTGTAAGTTAGCGACTTCTAACCGAACGAATCCTTTACTTGCAGCTAGCGCACAGCGATCAAGGAAAAAGAGGAAGAGGAGGCAATAGGACTGGCATTGGCGGTATTATTTTTGGGTAGATACATGGTGACTTCGCCTTCCAATATCAGATAGTATTTCAACGGTGGTGTGGATTATTCGTAGATTGTTTAGCCTTTTTTGTATTTTTCAATGGAAAAAACATCAAGCAGCTATGTGATTAGTTCCCTTTTTTCGTCTCCTGCAATCTAGCCAAGGTTTGGATCAAGAGTGAGGAAGAGCTGCTTTAATTCGTCGACAGAATCATTCTGACGGATATCTCGAGATACATCAAGGAGGCTGATGATACGCTTGAAGGGAAGAGAGATAGGAAAAGTGGTAGGAAATGATCAGTAAATAAGAGGAAAATAAGGAAATATTTTTTTGAGAGAAAGTGAGATATTTGAGTAAATGTGTGTGTGTGATTGTATTTTTAGTTGTATTGTTGACATACTTACACTCCTTTGCACCTAACTTGTCATTAGCGCTCAGATAATCCTCCTGATATTCTGATATTGTTGCTGCGTTGTTCTGTTTCCTGTTTGATATCCTATCCTTATCTTTTAAGAACTTATTCTGCTAAAAGTTGATTGTCTTATGAAGATAAATAAACCGAAAAATATGCATTTTTCTCTCTCGCTATGAGCTTTGTTGGGGAGAAGTGAAATGAAATGAAAAATAATCTAATTAGCTCTTTCTTTAATATTTCTCTAGTAAAACCTAGCTGTTTTATCATATCGCGTGATCCCCACAGCTTTTGGAAGATAAAAATCGAGTCACTCTTAAGATAGAACATAAAACTATTGATCCTCCTTACAACTTCGAAAAGCAAATTATTATTATTATTATTTGTTAGTGTTAAAGAGAATACAAGCCAGTATTTGACACCTTGTAAAATTAAATTAGTCTAATATGGCAATTACTATTATATCTAAAAGATGGAGTGATTTCAAATATTTTTCGTTTTTTCTATTAGTTTGTGGAACAAAGTAGTTAAATCACTGAGAAAAATAAACAAAAATAAAACAAATAGTTAATTTTTACTCACTCTTTCTCTTTCCTTTTGTCGTTCGTTCTACCTGAATGTTTCTGAGATTCTAAATTCGCAACATATTCAGAAATTTAAAATATAACAAAATGACATGCTTATTTTTTAATTGTTATCTCTTCTTCAAGAAATGATGTTCTCTGTTTGGGGACAAGTGTTGGAGTTGAATATTAATGTCTGATGAGACCTTAAAAGAGAACACTGATTTAATGCTTCATAGTGGCTAATTCAATGTGTTTCTCTATCTTACTCTGTAATGGCAGTACAAAATACCATTTGGCGGGCATTATCTCTTGTAGTGAATTTAAATGGGAAGACTATCAGATGAATCAGTACAATTTAATTATAAAGCTGTTTGGCGCAAGGAACAATGGGTTTTCAACAGTTTTTATTATGTTTTTGACAGCTTTTTAGAGATTCAAAGAGGTACAGAGATTATCTGAATCAAAATAATCAAAAAAAAAAAATAAATATTAAGACAACTCGTAAACACAAAACTATCTGTTTGCTACTCGGTTTGTCTCAAAATGACTGAATACGCTGAAGAAGGTGTCGAGGTCAGCGATGGCCCTATGTTGATCAGCAAGCTTGAAGAGCATGGTATCAACAATGCTGATGTTAAGAAACTCATCGATGCAGGATTCTAGACAGTAGAGTCGATTTCATATACTGCCAAGAAGAACCTCATCAATATTAAAGGCATGACTGATGCTAAAGTCGACAAAATCATCGATGTAGCATCGAAGCTTGTCCCGAATGAATTCCAGACTGCTGCGGAGTTCTACGCCAAGAGATAGAGTGTGATTAACTTAACCACTGGATCCACTGAATTCGACAAACTTCTTGGAGGCGGTATAGAAACAGGCTCACTCACGGAGATATTCGGTAAAAGATTAATAGGATTTCTAAATTATCTTGACAGTTTTTTGTATATTTCTAGGTGAGTTCAGAACTGGGAAAACATAGATCTGCCATACGTTGTGCATAACTTGCTAGCTACCTAAGGAAAAAGGTGGTGGTGAAGGCAAAGCTATGTATATTGACACAGAGGGCACATTCCGTCCGGAGAGATTAGCTTCTATTGCTGAGCGATTCGGACTTGACCCATAGGAATGCATGGAGAATGTTGCATACGCTAGAGCTTTCAACTGTGATCAACAGAATAAGCTACTGATCTAAGCTGCAGCACTCATGGCAGAGAACAAGTATGCTTTGCTAGTTGTGGACTCTTCCACTGCTCTTTATCGTACAGACTACACAGGTCGTGGTGAATTATCTGTCAGACAGAATCATCTCGGAAAGTTCCTGAGAAACATCTAAAGACTCGCTGATGAATTCGGTGTGGCTGCTGTTATAACTAACTAAGTTATGTCATAAGTCGACGGTGCAGCGATGTTCGCTGGTGATATGAAGAAACCCATCGGTGGAAATATCATGGCTCACGCATCAACAACAAGACTGTATCTCAGAAAAGGAAGAGGTGAATCCAGAATCTGCAAGATCTACGACTCGCCATGCTTACCTGAATCAGAGGTAAACAAGAGAGAGATTAAATGAAGAGGTTTTTGAAAAGGTTTTAATATATTTTTTGTTTATGGAAAAATAGGCTATTTATGCTATCGGAAAAGGTGGTATCGAGGATTTCAATGAATGAACTAGTAGGGCTAACTAAAAGACAAGCAGAAGAAACAGCGAAAACTATCAATTCAAGAAAGGGAGGTTCCTTTTATATTATAAACTCCAGTGTATTCATATGGATCATTGCAATCGTATCCAATAATTTTACCTGTTTTTTCCTTCGTGTTTGCAATAAGTTTTTCACTTGGAAATTGTCCAAAACACATCTCTTCAATCCTCCCAAAATAGTGATTTATTCATTAAATTTTAATGCAATATTTAACTTTCTTGGGATGCTAGGTCTTGTTTTGGGAAGTTTAACACATATTTTTAACGTTAAATCTGCACGAACAGATTCCCTAATGATACAAAGTAATATCATCCCAATGGATTAGCTAAATGCTTGGTAGTTCATTAATAGGGAAGAAGTTGTAGTAGTAACATAAAATATTGACAGTTATTTAAAGTAGAAAGGAACAAGAGAGAGAGAGAGAAACGAGCAAGAGTCACACAGGTGAGTCTTTTATGGATTTTGAAGGTTTTTCAGGAAGTAAATAATAGTTATTCCAAAAAGATTTGGAATAATATATTACATTCATGTCCCTCTCTTTCTTTGCTTGCTTTCGATATCTCCCGTTCAATCTGGGAGGTTTTTACACTCTAGACAGCACACTGGTTTGTCTTCCTTACAACTAACTGTGAATATCTCGAAGCATTTCACACAGTATCTCTTCGAATTAGTTTGAACTGTCGCTGGGTGATTTGTAAACTTCCCATGGCATTTCAAGCATCGATATGCTTGATTGCAGCATTAGAATATCGGAATTGCATTGAAATACTCTGTGCTTGATGGCATGTGCTCGCATGTAGCCTCGAAATATGTAAAATATGGGAAATTCACGAATTCCTTGCTGGAACATTTGCTTAGCTACTCAGGCTGCTTTACAGCTTCTTTAAGCTACTTGAGCCTCTTCGATTTGTCTTTAATGTCTTTGTCGAGCTCCGCCATAACTAATTTCAACCGCTCAGCCTTGTTATCCCCATGAGGAGTGCTATTATTTCTGCTAGGGGAATCCCTCTTCCATTCATCTTTGGCTGAAGATGGTTTTTTTGTATTGGGAGACTCTTTGATGTTATTCGATTGATTTACCTTTGAAATACTTTTTTTCAATACCATTGACCCTCCTAAATCACTGATTTCTTTTGATTTCTCATTAATCTTTGTGCTCATCAAGAGCATTCCAGGTGATTTAATGTCTAAATCACCCTCAGGTAAGAAGAACTCCCGAAAGGAAGTATCGATATCAAAGAGAATATCATTTTTGAAGCTTGTATATGAGAAATTAAACTGTTTCTCGATCTTGGCGTAGTTAAATTATAAGTTCTTCATGGCTTGCTCGAGTTCGTTTGTTCTTTCTGAATCATGCATTTAAATGGATGTTTCTAGTTCACTTTCTGTTAAATCAAAGAGATTCTTCTACAAAATTGTCCCCATCATATCTGCTACATACTCTTATTTCCTGACTTCTTCTTTGATCCATCGCACATCTCCTTAAACTGTTCTTCGATATTCCCCGATGAGTTATGTCTTCATAGTTTCAATTTTCTTGTGGATGTAATCTTTCAATTTGTTTAATTCTTTGAAGATCTTCCCTAGGAACGGTGGCTACTCAACCATCAAGCACTACAGCTAGAACTCTTTAGCTTTAGTTGTATACACGCGATATGTTGATTCTAATCCATCAGCGAATTTCTCGATTTCTTCCATGGCATGATTTGGATGCACATCCTTTAGGCATTTCTCACAGCAAAGCTTGTCTGTAAGGAAATTCAAAAAAGAATAATGAAAAAAGAGGATTGAAATATCAAGGGTAATATGAAAATCCTTTAAAGCGGGGGGTTGTAACCTTTGATACAATTATTGCAGATAAATTGAATATTACTTGATAATAAATCATGATAGAATAAAAAAATTGATTAATCTTAATAGAACTAGTGAACTTGATTTTGACGATCAGACGGACTATTGAACGTCATCGCTTGAAGGGGGGAATTAATTGATAGAAGATGTGAATAAACAAGAGCCTCCAGAATTTAAAAAAATCATAAGGCAACATTGGCATTTTGGTTAAAACAAAGGAAATTGAAATAATATGTTAGGGCTTAAAAGAGTTCCCTTCTGTAAGGCTGTCATAGTAAAATGATCTATGAGTTCTAAGTTAGTAAAGATAGAATTAAGACTAGAGTTATAATAATAATCCCCTCTGATCTATGTTTTAAAATGATCATCCCCATTAAAATTAAATTAAATCGATTGATATTCCCTTGCTGTTCGTTGAGCAGAAGTTAAACAAAAAATCCCCAATTTTCTTTATGTTTTTGAGTTACCCAATCACTGAAAAGGTTACAAATTTCATTTTCTGACCATTCAATCATTAAATTATTCGTGCTTGATAAAAAATAAGCCTGTATTGAAGTTTATCTTGAATGGTTAAACTCCTCTCTAAAAATTAATTCAATCCTAGCCACAAAATAATGCTTAAATCTGAATTCGAGCAAGATTTTTGAAAAGTAGATTTTTAGTTAGTTTTTTTTAGAAGCTGTCTTTGAATGAAGACCTTGCTTCGAGATAATATTATAATATTTTGAATTAGTTGCTTCTATTTCTTGAAGAGAATGAATTAAACTTTGAATCAAGGGGGTTGAGAGTTGGAAGAGAAAAAATATTCCAATTTCCAAAAAATCTTATCAAGAAAGTTAATAATACCGTATTCTTTTAGTAAAAAATGTAAGCTAATTGTTTATTTGAATTACCTGTGATATTGCATGCTGGATCAATGCAGATGTGAGTGATTTAATAGCCTTCATGGGTTTCATACTGACAAATTGGCCTGAGATTCAAGCCTAGTCTCTTAATTGCACAGCGCTTCGAAATGATTGGTTTGGTGATTATTTTGAGATCATCCATACTCATGAGCTCAGTTTTAGTGCACGGGTTCTTGCAAGGTGATGACTTACATTAAGAAGTTTAGTTCAGTGGATCTCTAGTGGAGTATTCTCTTTTTGATGGAGATTTGGAGGATCTGCTGAATTCAGTGCAAGGGAGAGAAAACACTGATCGAGCTTCTTAAGACATCCTACCATAGCTACGAGATATCTAAGAAGTTGTAGCCGTTGTCGTCCTAGTCACATGGGAAAATACGGAATTAGCTTGTTAGTCGTATTGTTTCATTTTATTCCCTTGAGAAAAGTTCTTTTTATTGGGTAATTTTTTTCTAGTTTTTTTGTTTTGTTATGTTATGAGGGGGAAATGATTATGCTTTTTGTTTTTTGAGCTTTTCACTCAACAAATAAATATCTAGATAAGCTATTTTTGGTTAATCAATTGCTGGCGAGTTACGTTCAGATGGCTAATCAGGTTGAGAAAGAAGAAGAATAATTATTATTATTATTCATTCTCTCGAGGGAAATAATATTTTTAACTGGGTGATATCTTCCACTTACAATCTGGGTAGAATTCCTCCTGATAAACTGAAAGCTTACTCAGAAATAATAAATATCTTCTTTCAAAATATTATTTGGAATTTGTTCTTTGATTTGTTAAAAATCCAGAATTTTCGCCCTAAGATTTTTACTTACTTAATAATGACATCCCCTGATAATTTCGCTGATTTTTCTAATCCCTAGAGATACATAAATTCATTTCCTTGAATGTTAATATTATTCTTGTAATGTCCCGTTTTCAGCGTGTGTGTTTATGTTCCTAGAGGCTTCAAATCCCTCCTCTCTTCCCCCCTCCCCCCACATTTAATCTATTAACTTTCTTGATTGTACTTTTTCTGCATTTCTCTGATTTTCTTTGGTACAAAATTGATTTGCTGAAATTAATCAAAATTCTTACCAAAATTACTCTAGAAGAAATGTCCAACGCACTTATCTTCTACAAGCAATAGGACCCATTATCTTTCTAATCATAAGACACTCTGCCTTTGAGTGACAAAGAGAAACGAGCACACGACAGTTTCTTCAAGCCCTTAAGTATCTCGCAATTCAAGGACAATGTCAAACGAAGTCGCTCAACGTTCACTGATCCTACCGACAAAAATGTCTTGCCAGGATGGACAAAGAGACTCATAATAGATTTCGTGTTGTTCCCGCTTGTGAGTGAGTCCATCATCGGAGAAGTCAAGGAAGTTAAAGGCATGGTTAATGAGACTCTCAAAATATTTTTTAACTTCAAAGAAGAAGGTGGAACTACCATAGCATAAGCGAAGATAATTCAAAGCATTGAGAATGTACTTTCTAATGCGTTTGCTGCGTTCAACAGCAAGAAAGCAACTGAGGACAATATTAAGCAATTAGACGGCGTTGATTAGCTGACTAGCATTTTAAACAGTGGTATCGATCTCATCGATTGTATTGGTGCTACTAAATACGATCTTAAGCAGCTTTTTGGTCTCATTCAGAGTCAATGGATTCCCTATCAGCAAGTATGAACCAATTGAATATGTCTGTTTCTAACCCTCCTAGAACATATGTGTTATTTTTGAAGTAAGTGCTCGGTGAATTAGTAGAAAAAGTCATAGGCGACTAGTAATATCTCACTAAACATGTAGACATGATTGGTGATCTTCTAAGGAATGTATCCTCCACACTGAACAGATTAGACACACTCATCCCGGAGACATTCATAGCGTTTTTGCTAGAGTAAATCGATAGATTGCTGACAAACTGCATGCGATTAAAAAAAGAAACTGTTTCACATGCTTCTGCGCTGTATTTTGCGATCTCTATTAATAGGAAGAAGGTAGATAATAAAGGGGATAATGCCCCATAAAGGTAGTGTTTATAATCCTTATTATGATTCTTTTTTTATCAGCGTTCTATTGATGAAGTGTTGTGTGAGTGTATGGGATTGAGTGATAGCAATGCGGAACGCAGCTTGGAAAAACTAAGTAAAATCAGAGCTGCATTCTCTGTTGGCGGGAGTGCTCTTCCATTTCACAAATACAACGTCATGGAGTATTTAGTGCAATTCCTCGATCACACACATCCTGTGTTAAAGCTCTACGCGATGAGTGTCATGGTCTTAGCTTTATAGACGATCACTACAAGCTAATTCAAGGAATCCTTCAGTGTTAATGTGACAATTCAGAATCAAATCTACGAAGCTGTCGGAAGATCACTGGATTTCCCTGCGAAGAAAGTCTCTTATTGGATTGACACCATCGTGAATCTCGTCATTGCGAACAGTGAAAATCCAAAGAAATACGCTGAATCCTGTGCGATTTCTGCACTTGCGCTGAACCCCGCGAGTAGAAAAAGAAAATACTATCTACTTGGGATTTTACATGATTTCTTGCCAGCTGAGTTTATTATCAACAACGATAAGCAGCTGATCAGTGAATTAATGGTAGCATGCGGTGAATTCTACGTTCTCCCCGCACCTGGACTGCTGTTTAAGATCTTGAATAGTCTTTACTTGGATGTCTGCAATAAAGATATTCAGCAATGGCGGAAGTATTGGGAAGAAGATTACTTCCGAAGTATGGTGAATCAAGGTATTTAAGTCGTTCGAGGTATGATCATCGCTGTGAATTCGATTCTAGCGAGGATCAACAAAGATGCTATTGTGTACATGCTCGGATCGATTCTAAACGAAAAGGAGGAGCAACTCGCTAAACAAGCTGAGAATACCTCAGAATCTTCATCATAGAATTCTGCTTTGGCGTCTAGATTATCTGGCAAAAATGGTTTATGGATATTCGTATCGTTTCTCAAAGTAGCCAAAGAGAAATGCCTTGTTATCGATGGTGCAGATGGTTCATTCACACTACAAGGACTTTAGAACGTCACTATTAGCACTGATCGGTTAGCTAAGTTGATTCTGAATAAAGATAGAAATGTCATAGCTAATATTTTAGAGTTCATATCGATTAATCCAAAGCCATCAGAACCACCTTCAGATATCGACTTTAATCTGCTCCTTCTCACTATGAAATTAGGTAAAAATCTTACAAAACAATCAAGACTATCTACTCTTTTTTTAATATTAATCCTATTTCATTTCTCCCCAAGGCACTCGTACATCTTTCCCTGAGTATCGCCGTGATTTATTGAGTTCCTTCAAGAGATTCCTCGAGAGACTCAGATTGGTTTACGAGAAGGATTTACAACTTCTCGATGAAGGCAAGCAGCCCAAAAAGAAAAACTTCTAAGGAATGGTGCGATTCATCTAGCAATGCGTGGATGTTATCTTCTCGAGCATGTATCCGCAGATGTCGTTTGAGATTGCCAACCCAATGCTCGAGATATTGCTGCTGATCCTCACGAATTTCCCCACGGACAAGCCTTATGAGTATAAAAAGGGACTGTTCGTGTAGCCATCCAAGTTTTTGAAGACGCAGATTGTCAATCCACCCATTTTCTCGCAGGTACGAAGAGAGGGAATGCAAGAGAAATAAGAAAGTCTTTTTAGCTTAAAATATTGGAGGAAATGTCATTTTTTACTATTTTTTGCTAATTAATGAATGCTATTCCATTCTTAGGGTAACATCGAGTGCTTGCTTGTGAACAGCAATTCCCAGTGGGAATCAGTCAGATAATCGAGTCTTAGTGCATTACAACTCTTTCCTGTGGATTCTATGCCTTTATCATACTTGCAAGTCCTTAACAACGAATGCAATACTCTGATCAGAAGTGCGTAAATCAAGAACTACGAGGCAGCATCAGGAGTAGTGTTACTGCAATTCAAGTAATATCTCCCTGTGTTGTCCTTGAATGAAGTATCATTCCTTCGAAACCAAGTGAACTCCTTGAAATCAAGCTACCAAGCATTCGAGAAGAGTTTCTTAGTTGACTGGTAGATCTTCTCGGATAATCTCGTCCACGGCTAGATCACAGCATTAGCGCTGGTATTGCAACATGTCTCCCCGTAGATTCTCAGGGACAATAAATCAGAGCTGAAGACAATCCTAGCAGATTTGTTCTCAGTACTCTGCGATGTTCTGGCGTTTGCTACGAAGATCTCCAGCGAGAATGTCACAACCGTAGTGCTGGATTCAGGATAATAAGTGAAAAAGGCTGTTTTAGATGAGGAAAAGCAAAAACAAATCGCATCAGTTGATTGCAGGGGACATATTATCTTCGATGAAGCGTCCA
>Ga0302286_10001217_pt1 | contig 19403 bp, 8 predicted proteins | sample III_Fen_E2_3_FD_198765 | JGI IMG/M metagenome (GOLD analysis project Ga0302286, IMG submission 198765) | Peat permafrost microbial communities from Stordalen Mire near Abisko, Sweden - III_Fen_E2_3 | ecosystem: Environmental > Terrestrial > Soil > Wetlands > Permafrost | place: Sweden: Abisko...
CCGATGCAGCTTCCATCGAAGTTCATCCGCCGCATACCGACAGCACCACTATTGCTGCCAATGCCACTCAGCGCGATGGAAAATACTGGAAAACCGATTATCGCTACTTCGACCAGCACAGCCTGAAAGAAGTGAACCTGAAGAATATCTACGGACGATATGCCGATGCCGGTTTTGCCGACAAGCTCTACCGCATGAACTACGAGATACATACCGGAGCCATACTGGGATTGCCCGGCAAGATATTTGCATTCCTGATGAGCTTGTGTATAGCCAGCTTTCCGGTAACGGGGTTCATTATTTGGTGGAAGAAAAGAAAGAAATAATAGTCTGGAAATGGTTCTATACTTAAATAATTTGATCACAACAAAATATTTAGGATATTTTGTATTTTAGATCAGAAAAAATAGATATATTTGCAACCGAAATTCAGTGGTACTCCGATAAAACTTGAAGAGTGCGTTGTTTGACCATAAGTAAAAAATTTAAAATTAAAAAGCAGGTCGGTTCGTGAGAATCGACCTGCTTGTCTTAATAAGGGAAATCAACTCGTGAACACCCTCTTCACCTTAAAAAACTAAACCTACCTAACCAGAGAAAAATATTTTTTCGAATTTAATAGGGATAAACTCCCGCAGAAGCTCCCGCAATATATGCATTTAATGTTTGAAGATCAAACACAGAGCCATCGCTGCGATTGAAAATGCCCATCCCCTTATCACCCGTTGCACCGTTGTCCCATACAAACGGAACCAGTCCGTAGCTCTTTGCTTGTTGTGTTACATATTGATAATAATACGCCCGAGCGTCCAGGTGATGTTGCAGTGCGCTTCCGGTAAGCGAAGACCTCCGTATAGCACCAAACTCACCCAAAATAACCGGATAACCTTTATCCACGAAATTCGTTTTCATGCTTTGAAATTGTGACTGGACATAGTCTTCCTGTCCCCAGCTGGAAACAGACCCGTACTGAGCAAAATTTTTACCCCAGAGGTATAACCCACTGGTTGATGTATCGAGGGCAAAGTCATACGGATCGTAATAGTGTACTTCCACCATTAGTTTATTGGCTACAGCATCTGTAGGCACTTTTAAATAGCTTCCGGCATAGCCTATATTTGTATTGTACGATTGAATAATCAGATTTCGGTAAGCATTTTTTCCCCCGGTAGACCGCACAGCATTCACAAATGTTTGATTGTATGACATCTGAACAGTTAGATTCTCTGTACTCGGTGTATTATAATCGGCATGTACTTCATTGGTACCTGCAAAAAGCAAATGCTCATCGTAGCTTCTGAAATAAACGGCTATCTGTTCCCAAAGCGCTTTTTGTTTAGCATTAACCGCTACCTGCTTGACGTAGGTAGGATTATTCTCCAGCCAACCACCATCCCAGTGGATATTAATGATGACATACATATTATCCTTTATACAATAATCCAGCACTTCCTTTACACGCGTAAGCCATGATGCTTTTATCTTGCAGGTAGTAGCATCCTCTATGTAACTATCCCAGGCGCAAGGAATGCGTATAGCATTTATTCCTGAGGCTTTTACCGCATCAATAAGTTGTTGAGTAGTCTTCGGATTGCCCCAGGCTGTTTCGTCGCTTGGCACTTCAAGCGAATTACCCAGATTCCAACCAGCAACTATTTTTGCCGCAAGCACTTTTGCTGTACTGCTCACACCGGTAGCATCAGGAGCTATGGAGTCTTTATAACTTGGGTAGATACCTGTTTTCGGATCTTGAGTAACCTTGACATAAACAACAGTCTTATTGTCCAGAACAAAGGTAAGCTTAGCCGTACGTGTGCTAGCCACGGTGTTGGCTGCTGCTGTTACAACTATCTTATCGTTTGCTTTTGTGGAAGCATTAAATGATACGGTGCACCAGGTCTGATCTGATAACACATTCCAACCAGTCCCATTCATGGTAACAGCTAGTGTGTCACTTCCTCCCGACTCCATAAATTTCAATGAATCGGGAGTAATTTTAAAAACAACAGTAGTTTCTGCTGAATCTGAATTTAGCGGTTCTTTATCTTTACAAGAAGCAGAAAGCATTATAACACTAACCGCAAAGATCAATAAAGAAATGTGTTTTTTCATTAGATTTATTAGTATTAAATATATGATTTTAGGAGAAGTATATAAATAGAGGAGATATAAATACCTCCTCTATTTGGTAGTTATTGTTTTATGATTTTACGAATCATTTCATTTCCTTTGTTTTCTATTTTTACAATATAAATACCACTTTTTAATTCTGATACATCAACAGACTCAGAGAGATTTTTTTCTGACTTAATTACCTGTCCTTGTAAATTCATTATAACAGCATCAAAAGAACCCGTTGTTCCTGTAACAAATAATTTGTCTACAACCGGATTCGGTGAAATACTAACCGACATATTAGTTTCTGTTGAATTACTACTTGGATTTAATAATATGGGGGCTTTATCAACGCCAATAAAATTACCGGTAGTAAATATTGAATCACTACTTGGATTTAATAATTTGGGGGCTCTATAATCACCCTTATAATTACCAGTAGTAAATGAAGTATAAACTGGAGCTGAAGTACAACCTCCAAAATAAGCAGTTATTTCAAATACATAATAAGTATTTAGGGCCAATTGACCTATTGTACATGATCCAGCTATAGTAACTGGATATGACACCGATGAAGGACTTACCTGAGTAATATTGTAGCTATAGGTACTTGAACCGGTCCACGATAATATATATCCAAGATATGAATTATAGTTAATATGGAAATCCGTTGGAGCAGTTGGTGAAGCTAGTGTTGAAAAATCCAAGGGTGAAGATTGATTGGATTCTCCACTGGAATTATAGAAACTGCTAACTGTAATTGAGTAATGTGTATTTGGAGTGAGACCTGAGTATACAGTACCATTCCCAGTAATCGTCGCCTTCTTAACTCCATTAAAATAATAGCAATAACCAGAAACTGGAACAGAAATAACAGGGTTATCACTCCATGTGAATGCAACATAAGTGCATCCTAAATTTGCTAATTTCAGATTGATTGGAGGTAATGGTTTAGTCAAAGCAACTACTGAACTCTCGGTTGAACTTCCCCAATCATTATAAGCTGAAACTACAAAAGTTGTATTTGTTCCTGGTTGGACACCTGAAATGTCAAAGGAACAGTTTGTTGTAGTAGTAAATAATGTTCCATTCTTCATTACAGTATATCCTTTGACGATACCTGATAAAGGTGTCCAAGAAATAGTGTAACTGGTAGTTGTAATATTACTCACAACTAATCCTGTTGGTGCAGAAGGTGAAGTTGTTGAGATACTTAATATTGAAGACTGTGTTGATTCACCACTATCATTATAGCTACTTACACTAAACTGGTACTGTGTATTTGAAGTTAAGCTGATCGATGCAGTTGTTGCAGAAGTCGTATTTATCAAAGAACCATTATTATAAATTTTATATCCAGAAACTGCCCCTGAAGACACATTCCATGTAAGATTAACACTAGTTGATGTTACAGAACCCATTGATAGATTCGGAATTGAAGGTTTTGTCAGAACAGTTATTCCTGTACTTTGAGATGATTCTCCACCACAATTTGTTGCGCTAACTGTAAAAATATTAGAAGCACCTGAACTTAAATTATTAATAGCGGCATTGGCAACTGATACTGTTTGTACTAGGGCACCATTTTGATAGACCTTATATCCTGTAGCATTTGTTTGAGGAGTCCATGACAGTGAACAGCTTGTACTTGAAATATTACTAGATACCAAATTAGTTGGAGCAGATGGAGATAAAGGACAAGTAGTAATATTTATAGTAGAACTCTTTTCAGAGTCTCCATTATCATTATGTGCTATTACATAAAATGAATATGCAGTAGCCGCACTCAAGTTATTTATAGTACAATTATTAGATGTTACTGTTTGCACTAAACTACCGTTCATATAAACCTTATAATTACTCACGGTTCCAGTAGCATTGTTCCAAGAAAGAGTGCATCCTGAACTTGAAATACTTGATGCAACCAAACCTGTTGGTGTAGTTGGCGTGGCAGGAGTATAAGTAACAGTTAAATATAAGTCAGAATTACCTGTGCTAAATGCTAAACCATTGCTGCTTTCTACACTATTTATTAATCCTAAACACAATTGATGTGTACCTGGAAGAACAGCAGCCTTAACTTTTGCGAGAATGTTAGCTCCAGTTTCATCAATTGGACCATTAACATTCACTATATTTGAAGATAAGGTTACAGATGAATTTAATGAATTCCAATCCTCGACAGAATTAAATGTCGTTAGCGGAGTATCCATATATTTTACATTTATTGTTCCCCCTGTATTGGTATTTGTACCAATAGCAGATGAATTCTTTAAATGTAGTTTGACACTATTAACAGTCGCATTGGTTGGAATTCCCGATAAATCGAACTGTAAATATCCTCTGTTTATTTGATAGTTTAAGGCATCGTAACCGACATAAAGTGCCTGATTTTGATTCGTATATGTGGGATTGCTGCTTGTCGTAGTACTTGTCATTCCACTAGAACTAGACGTTGATAGGGACAAAGAATAAAAAGTTTTCGTCAATTGAGCGTTCGCAGTAAGAACATTCAATAAAAATAGACTGACAAAAAAAGATCTAATAATAATTTTTCTTTTCATATTCGTAAATTTAACTGTTATGTTTCTTATAAAGCCCTGACATTAGACACAAATAATCAAATTATTTATGTTTAAAAGGTAATGGATTTTTTCATTTGATTTTGTTGTATTATATCTGTGAAAGTTTAAAGTAAATAGAGGAGATATAAATACCTCCTCTTATTTATTGCATTTTTAACAAACTAACTCAATATTGTTTCACTAATTGAACAGCTTGATCTTCATTTTTTGTTCCATTTCTTTGGCCTATCCATATTCCACTACTAGTATATGCTGCAGTACCAATCGAAGTTACATTTAATACATTAACAGTATTACCTGTGAGTGATAAATATATAAGACTCCATTCTGTGCCGGTAAGTGCTGTGCCAAAAGTAATAACACCGTTTGAAACCGTATAAGTGTTTGTAATTCCATTTAACGTACAAGTTCCATCTTCATTAAATACATATACGTTTGAATCTGCACTATAAATTGTGGAAGCAGATCCACCCCAACCTACTAAAGTTGTAATCATGTCAGCGCGTGTTAACCAACTGTTTTCCAGTGATCCACCTGTTCCTGATCCTGATACTTCCCAACTAATCCAGTTTTCACCAACCAGATTGTACTTCCACGTACCCACAAGGTCTTTTTTAGTAAATGTATCTTTTATTGGTTCTGAATATTTAACGGTTTTTGGAACCCAATTATCGGAATATGATTTACTAATAAAATTATATACCATCAGGCAAGGGGTATCACCAGTATTTGACTTATCGCGAAGTACAGCTAACTGCATGGTATTCTCTGTAAGTGAAAATACTTTGCAGTTACCCCATTGGGTTGAATTTATATCTCTTCCTGCATCATGAAGAATACTAGCGTTGTTAAGTTTTAGCGTATGAGCAGTTTGATCAAGCATGTAAGTTCCATTCTGAGTTCCAAGAGCTGGAATGGTTAGATGATGAATTGTAGCATGAGCTCCACCTTTTAAATCAAATGTCATAGAACCAAAATCCGCTGCGCTCATCACCCATGAATTTCCGGCCAAATCGGGACTGTAGTTCCATGAATCAGTCAGACCTAAAGCTAGTTTTACTGCATCAGCTGATTTTCCCGCTGCATATAAAGCAGCACTTGTCCAATTATCTTCTGTACCATAAAAAAACAAGGGACCTGCAAAATACTTACATTGTCCAGCAGCATTCAAATCTAGATACCATGTCTTTTCGTTTCCTACTCCCCCACTCAACATCGTCCATAAAGGATCATTTACATAACTCAAATTAGTTGTTGTAATGTTTATTGTTATTGTATCTGCCTGCACTAAACCACCGGCACTTTCCACACCATAAACGAATTTATAGGTTCCGGGGAATGCTATTTTAACCGTGTCTTGCACTCGGGTAGAATGTCCGAGCGGAGTGACCCATTGAGGAGTAACACCAGAATTTAAGCTTTTCAAAATAATCATATTGGGGTCATTTGAATCAGGAGTTATTGAAAACTTTAAGGCACTTTTATCTATAAGTCCTCCCAATTCATAATCTTTGGGAGTACAAGCCGTAAAAAGCAATGCAAGCCCTAAGAAAGCGAATAGTATTTTAAATTTATTTTTCATATCTGTATTTTTTTATTGATTAATTTATTACCAACCTGCATTTTGTACTAATACGCCTGAAGCCAACGTGATTTGATCATTTGGTATTTGTTGAAAACCACGGGTAGTCGTGATATTTGCTTGTAATTGAGCGGCTGTTGGTGCAGTCTGTCCATCATTCAGGTATGAAAGAGTTGTGTTGTTAGCAATTGTTGAAGCAGCTGTGGTGATTCCCTGACGTAATAAATCCCAGTAACGGATTCCTTCACCCACAAATTCCAATTGACGTTCTGCCAAAATGTTTGCCTTAGTTGGCGTTACTGTAGGTGCACCTGCACGTTTACAAACTGCATCCAGATAAGCTTGCGCATTAGAACTTCCTAGCTCTGCAGCCATCAACAATACATCAGCATAGCGTATGGAAAAGTAATCTTGGTATTGACCAATCTGAAAATTAGAAACAATAGATACTCCCTTTTTATCGCATAGCGGGCTGTATTTTTTCAAATAATAGCCGGTGTATTCTCGATTATCTGCTGATTTTGTGTAATCCAAACCTTCTTCAGCAACTGCAGTTATTGATGCAAATTGACGGGAATCACCTGAGGTGAAAGTCTTATATAATTTTGGATCAACCGTACAAGCTCCCCAACCATATTGATAAGGGTAATGGGACTCTGAACGTATTCCGGTAATAACCATCCATTCGTTACCTGTAATGTTCCCATTATAATCTTCTGATGATGAATATTTAATTGAGAAAACTACTTCCTTATTATCTTCTCCGGCATAGGTAACTTTTTTCACCTCACAGGCAGCTGGCCATAAAGTATTAAAATCACTTACCAAACCGTGCCCACTGTGTGCGATAACATCTTCTACTGCAGCTAGGGCAGTGGCTCCTGTTTCTCCACCTATCGAGCTACTGTTGTCTTTATTACCATAATAACCATCATAAAACAAATATGCGCGGGCAAGTAAAGATTCAGCTGCCCATTTAGTTACTCTTCCATTGGGTACGCTTGAATAAATATTAGCGGGCAAACTATCCGCAGCGTAACGTAAATCACTCATGATTTGAGCATAGGTATCAGCAGGTTCTGCTTGTGCAACATTGCTCTGAGTCGGGACGGTTACCAAAGGTACTTTTTCCCACAGACGAACCATATCAAAATAACAAAAAGCGCGAATAAATTTAGCTTCAGCTTTGTATTGCTTTTTCAATGCAATACTGTCACCCCAGGTAACCTGATCTAATTTTGAAAGTAATATATTACAGCGATAGATTGCTTGGTAATAAGCTTTCCAGTTAGAACTATATATTGAAACATCCGTAGGTGAAATCGTTTTATTAAATTCATCTAGCAGCTGATATCCATAACCATCTGAAGATCCAGTGCCACCGAAACAATTATCCGATAATACTTCCGAAACTACCGGGAATGCAACACCCTGGTTCCAAATTAAGTCCAATCCATTGTAACATCCTACTAATGCTGTATAGGCATCAGAAGGTGTTTTATAATACGTGTCGGTTGTTTTCTTAGCATCTGTCAGTTCAGTGGTTAGAAAGCCGTTGCACGAATTGAATGAAATCATTGCAATAAATGCAAGAGTTATAATTTTATATGTTTTCATATTCATGTTTTTCTTAATAATTAGAATTTAATATTAACACCCACTAAGAATGTTTGAGCACGAGGATACGTACCCACGTCAACGCCTTGACCAAAAGAATAAACACCGCTGGCATCCGATCCGGAATTACCAACTTCAGGATCCATACCACTGTATTTCGTAAATGTGAATAAGTTTTCGGCAGCAACGTATACACGGAATTGACTCAAATTTTTCCACTTGATGTGTTTTGCTAAATCATATCCAAGCGTTACATTCGAAATTCTTAAATAACTACCGTCGTGAACATAAAGATCTGAAAATTGTGACCAATTGGAATTATCTTGTGTTACACGGGGAATTGTATTAGAAGTTCCTTCACCATGCCAACGACCCATGATATCAGATGTCCAGTTTCCCAAAGAGCTTGATATATTCCGGTATGATTGTACAATTTTATTTCCGGCCACTCCATTAGCATTTACTGCAAAATCGAAATCTTTGTATTTGCAAGAAATACTAAAACCAAATGTATGATGTGGATTTGGATCACCAATATTTGTTTTATCATCAGCAGAAATTTTACCATCCCCATTCACATCTACGTATTTCAAATCACCTGGCACAGCGGTTGGTTGTAATACTTTTCCACTTTTACTTTTCCATGCCTGAACTTCTGCTTCGTTTTGGAAAACACCTGCAGTTTTGTATCCCCAGAAATAACCAATTGGTTGACCTGCCGATGCACGAAAGAATTCACCCGCGTTATCATATAATATGTTGCTTCCACCGTGAATAATACCATCGGATGTAGGTATATTATTTACTTCGTTATGATTGTAAGCGTACGAACCGGTGACGGAATAGCTAAAATCTTTACCAATATTATTATTATAGGTCAATTGAAGTTCAATTCCTTTGTTCGTAACATCTCCACCATTGATATATGGATTTGTAGCAACACCGGCGGTAGCCAATAAAGGAGCAGCTATTAGCCAATCTTTAGTTTTTTTGTTATATAAATCTAAGCTCAAATTTAAATGACTATTCAAAAATCGTGCATCAAGACCAAGATCGGTTTGATAAGATGTTTCCCATTTTGTTTTTGCGATCCCAACTGTTGAAGGATAAGAACCGGCAGTTAATGTGCTATTATCTGATCCAAAATTATATTGGGAATTTGCCAAAGAGACTAATGATAAATAGTTGAATTTGGTTATGTTGTCATTACCATTAGTTCCCCAACTAGCACGAACTTTTAAGAAGTCCATCCAGTTTTTAGTAGATTCCATAAACGATTCGTTCGAAGCAACCCAACCACCGGATACAGATGGAAAGTATCCCCATTGGTTTCCTTTGGCAAAATTAGTAGAACCGTCTGCACGAAAAACGACAGAAGCTAAATATGTTTCTTTATAGTTATAGTTAATACGCCCAAAAAAAGATGCTTGTGAATAAACAGCTTCTTGATTACCTGTTAATGATATTGAATGAGTAACTGTTTGTGCATCGGCTGCTGCACTACTAGCACTCATGGCTAATGACGTAAGTTCAGAAGTACTCAGATAAGCATTATTAAAATTTCCAAATAGAGTAGTTCCTGTATTGGTACCACTCATCCATGAACCTTGATATCTACGAACCGAAGAACCGGCTAAAACATCAAACTTATGTTCGTTGATATTAAATACATAGTTGACGGTATTGTCCCAGTTCATTGTATAATTTTGTTTAGAACTTTGGGTAATAGATTCGTAATTGTTATACGAATAGATTGATAAATTTGTATACGTAGGTGTATAACTATGATATGCTTCAGAATAATAATTCAAACCAAATGTTGATTTAATTTTTAAATTTTTAATCGGTTGAAGTTCAGCATACACATCACCAACCAATGTCTGTGATTTAGTATTGTTTTGGTTTGTATATTGCATCAAAGCATATGGATTGGCTTCAGTATTATTCCAGACCCCACCATTATAAACTGTCGATTTTTCACTATCCAGATAGTTACCATTTGCATCATACATAGCCAATAATGGACTTGTTTGTAATGCTCCACGTACAGAGTTACTGTATTGACCTGCATCCTTTATGCCTTTTTTATTGATAAAAGAGAATGTGAAATGTTCTCCAATTTTCAAAGCATCACCATACATTTTATGTTCTGTATTTGAACGAAAGTTATAACGTTCGTAGTTCGAAAGATTTTTCCCTCCGATAATACCACCCTGTTGAGTATAAGACAACCCTAATGAATAATTTGAAGCAGCATTTCCACCATTGGCTGCAAAATTATAATTTTGAGTTGGAACGTCTTTAGACAACATTTCGTCTAACCAATTTGTCCCTGTTCCTAGCGCATTGATTTGAGATTGAGAAAAAAGAGCTGATTTACCAGAATTTATTGCAGCTTCATTTTGAATCGTAGCATATTGTTGTGCATTTAGCATTTTGGTTTTACGGGCTGCATTTTGAATCCCATAATAAGCGTCAAATGAAATTTGACCACCTTTCTTATTAACCGAATCTCCACTTTTAGTAGTAATCAAAACGACTCCGTTCGCACCATTTACCCCGTAAATTGCGCAAGATGCCGCATCTTTCAACACATCTATAGCTGCAATATCTGAATTATTCAGATAAGTAATATCGCTTGTAATAACTCCATCCACTACATATAATGGACTCGCATTACCAATAGTACCAACACCACGAATGTTTACCTTAAAACCTCCTCCGGGTTGACCAGAAGTTGAAGTAATATTTACACCTGCTGTTTGTCCCTGCATTGCTTGCATAGCATTTGTCGTACTCAGTTTCTGTAAATCTTCACCTTTAACTGACACTGTTGCACCGGTTACTAATTTTTTCTTTTGTACACCGTATCCAACTACAATTAGCTCATCTAAGGTGTTCTCATTCTCTTTTAATTTTACAACCAGATTGGAGCCTGTTGCTTTTATTTCCTGAGTTGCATAACCTACGTAAGAAAATTTAATTGTTTGTCCTGCTTTTGCCTGAACTTCAAAAGTTCCATTTATGTCTGTTACTGCTCCCTGGTTTGTCCCCACTACAATAATGCTTACACCGATAAGTGGCTCGCTGTTTGATGCAGATGAAACAGTTCCGGAAACTTTCCCATTAGAATCCTGCGCCGTGGCTATTCCTAAAGAACATAGCATCACTGCGAGGATTGCATACTTATTCAAAAGGTTTTTTGAAACCCTCCGAATACATTGAATCACGTGATTTTCATTCATAATTCATTTTCATTTTAAAAGTTAATAATTAGTTGTTATTTAGTTGGTTTTTATTTAAAACTGACTGAAATGTTACTTCCAGTATAGTGTATGGTTTTCTCTTCTTTTGTAGGCGTGTCAATGCCAACAGGATTATTCTGTTGAACTAAAATAAAGCTGATATTGCGTTCTTTTGCCATTCCTTTAAAGCTACCTTTTCTATCAGCAATAGTTACCGTTTTATTTTTATCATCGTACGTGAATTTAATGGTTGCGCAGGCATCTTTTTCATAATTGTAATTTGTATTTTCATCTTCATACAAGGAAAAAGTTCCGTTTTTACCGGCATAAACATACAATGTAAGATCTGTTTGAGCTTGTGCCGTGTTTTGAATCACTTTACCCATCGGCAAAATACTTCCCGCAGCAACATATATAGGCATTCTATCATAAGCAGCATCTACTGTCTGTTTTTGACCACCGGCTGCGTATTTCCCATTATAAAGGTTATACCATCCGGCCTCTTTCGGAAAATAAATTTCACGAGTGCGGGCTTTATATTGATAAACCGGACATATCATCAATTCCTTTCCAAACATATACTGGTCACTGACGTTCAATACATTTTTATCGGAAGAATAGTCCATCATCAATGCACGCATAATAGTGAAATCGTTGAAGTGACTCATTCCTGCCATAGTATAAATGTATGGCATCAAACGATAACGCAATTGCGTATAATATAACATGGTTTTATAAGCAGGATGATTATCCGGCGCAATGTTCCATAGTTCACGATACGGAAATTGTCCATGTGTCCGGAACAAAGGTACAAATGCACCAAACTGATGCCAGCGGACGTTCAATTCACGCCATTCATTTAAATCTTCCGATCCTTCTTTGGCTTGTTCGTAACGCTTTTCTACGCAGAAGCCGCCATTATCCATCGTCCAGTAAGGAACACCACTGATGGAAAAATTAATACCGGCAGAAATTTGTGCTTTCATATCTTCCCAGCGAGTAGCAATATCACCGCTCCAGGTTGCAGTCGAGTAACGTTGTAATCCGGCAAAACCTGAGCGCGTAAGTAAAAACACGCGTTTATTGTTATCTGTACCGCGTTGTCCGTCATAGATGGCTTCGGCATTCATTAAAGCATAGGCATTGAAATATTCTGTTGAAGGGCCGAGAGCAGTTGGTCCACAAAGAGCTTTCCGATATGGCATGTCAGTACAATCTCGAACGTTTGGTTCACTAGCATCCATCCACCAGGCATCAATACCGAGTGTATAAAGATGTTCTTTCATTTGTTTCCAGAACAATTTACGGGCATCAGCTGAATAAGCATCGTAGAACGAACCTACATAACCAGGACCTACCCAGTCACGGATGCTGTCTTTGATGGCTTGCATATACATCCAGCCTTTACTCTGGAATTCTTTGAAATGCTCAGTGGTTTGGTAGAATTTAGGCCAAACAGAAATCATAATCTGTGCATCGAGAGCATGGATGGAATCGACCATGCCTTTAGGATTTGGAAAACGGCTTTTGTCAAACTCGTGACTTCCCCATGCAGTTTCAGGCCAGTAATTCCAATCGAGTACTATGTTATCTATTGGAATCTCGCGACGGCGGAATTCTTTGAGTGCATCCACAATTTCTGTTTGTGCTTTATAACGCTCACGACTTTGCCAAAAGCCCATGGCCCACTTAGGCATTATTTGTGCTTTGCCGGTGACGGTGCGATAGCCGCTGATAACCTCATCAGGATTATTTCCACGAATGAAGTAATAATCTAATTTTTGTCCCATCTCCGACCACAACGAAAGTTTCGATTGTTCTTTCTCTGATACCGGACTCAATGCTTTTAGTCCAATATACGAAACGCCACCGTCTGGAAGCCATTCTATACGAAGTTTGTGTCTTTTTCCGGCGTTTAAATTGAGTGAGAACTTATAACTGTTAGGATTCCATGCCGTGCGCCAACGTTCGGTTACAACCAAACTATCATCGACATACACTTTAGTATAACCAGCGTAATACAATATAAATCTGAAAATGCCACTTTCTTTGGGCTGAATTTCGCCCTGCCAGGTAACCGCAGCATTATTGAGAGGAAAATCTTTGGGAAAGTTTTTTATCGTTTGAATATTCTCGTAGTCAACGGTCGATTCTGTTCTTTCAAGGGAAATATTCTTAGACGTTTTGTCTGACATGTAAGTAGCGGTAAGCCCTCCTTCTTTCCCGTTTTTATCGAACAATTTAAACTGATCCAGATTTGCGTAAGGGCGAGGATCACCAAAGCGACTAAATGAGTAATTATCCCAAAGGACTCCATAGTTTTTATTGGATACAATAAATGGAATGGAAACTTTGGTGTTGTATTGAAACAACTCTTCATTTTTTCCTTTATAATTGAATTCGTCCGATTGATGCTGACCTAAACCGTAGAATGCTTCATCAGCTGGCGATTCAAATACCTGACGGAAAGTGTAACCGGATTTACCTTCAACTTCAATTGGTTTGAATGTCTTCCCTCCACCACGTTGTTCCTGAAGAATCACATTTCCTCTCAGATCGGTAAATTTTATTTCTCCGGTTTTTAATGAGACAAACGCTTTCATAGTTGCTGTTTCCAAAACTACTGTTCCATTTTTTTCGAAGACATGCCATCCACTTTGCTGTGTTTTGACATAAGCTGTTATCAAGCTCTGTATTTCAGGAAGTTTTTTTGAGGGGGAAGCTGTAATATGAATGATATCATTATTTACAACTTGTAAACGAATTGTTCTTACAGCTTCGGGCGAAGACTGATTTAATGAAATAAGAATGCCATCCGGCATTTTCTGAAAATTAGCACAATTGCACCCTACCACCGATGCAATGCAACAAAACAACACAATTAATTTATACCTGATCATGATTTATATAATAGTTTTTACAGTATTCCAAATAAAGGCGAATCCCACTTTAAGGTTATGCAAATATACACTACCGAATTTATATAAATAGGGTGCAATGTTGCTATCGGTGGTTGTATTTGATAACCTATGGGGTGCAAATGTTCACCAGATAGGCGCGGATTGATAACAGCACGTTTTATCTTTCTGTAAGACGTAATAATTTCATACATTTGCGCTATTAATTCAATTGCTAATTTTTTTATGAAAAGATACCTATTATTTTTAGTTCTAACTGTTACGTTTAGTGTGAATGCTGAAACCTATAATTTCGCACGGTTAGATAATACTCACGGTTTATCGAATAATCAAATTGAATGTATCTTCAAAGATAGTCGTGGCTTTATGTGGATCGGGACAAACTATGGATTAAATCGATATGATGGTTATCATATGAAAGTTTATACATCAATAAAAAATGACAGCAGTAGTTTAATATATAATTCTATTCCCCGAATTCAGGAAGATAAAGCTGGAAACTTATGGATAACAGGGAATATCTGGACACCGGGGAATCCAAGATACGTTGTATATGATATTTTTACTGAAAAATTCAACCGAAATATATCAACCTACATTTCACCGTTAGGTATTCATTTCATTCCTTCATTAGTTGAAATTAGCCCTCAAAAAAACTATTATTTTTACAAAAAAAATGATGGCATTTATAAATATGACTTTTCAACAAAAAAATTATACCACTATAAACAATCATCCAATAAAAACAACCTGAGTCCTGGAGTCATTTCAAATATTAGAGTTGTTCGTGGGTTTATGTGGGTACTATTTCAGTCTGGCTTATTGGAACGCGTGAATGAAAAAACAAAATCAGTGGATTTTCGCAACCGTTATGTTTTGGAGAATAGTATTGGTTCTTCTATTTTTAAAAAATTATATGTTGATAATGAGGGATGTCCATGGGTTTTTCCTGGAATAGGCGATAAAGGAGCTCTCTATTTTGATATATCTAAACATCAGTGGACGTTTCTCGGAAATGATAAGAAAGAATTTCGCTCCCCGACCGATACATATATATCATCCAATTTTGTTCGTGATATTTCTCAAGATAATAAAGGTCAGATTTGGTTGGCAACGGATCATGGAGGGGTAAATATCTACAATAAAAAAACGAATAACATTACTGTCCTTTGGAACGACCCGTTAAATTCAAATTCACTGAGCCAAAATTCAGCCATAAGTTTATATTACGACAATACCGGAATTATGTGGGTTGGAACCTATAAAAACGGTGTATCGTATTATCATCCGGGAATGTTTAAATTCGACAAATCTCCATTATTTTTTTATCATAATCCGGACTTAGAAACCAAGGACTGTAACAGGCTTTATGAAGACAGAGCCGGAAACCTTTGGATAGGAACAAATGGTGGCGGTGTGTTGAAGTTTGAAAAAAGAACTCAAAGCTTTCGCCTTTATCACAATCAAAAGAATAATCGTTCAAGCATTTCCTCAGACATTATAGTTTCAATATTGGAAGATAAAAAAGGCACCATGTGGTTTGGCACTTTTCTAGGAGGGCTTAATCAAATGGTTGGCGAACGCTTTAATCGTTTTGAACCGAACGTGAACGATCCTAATTCACTATCAAATAAAAGTATATACGGGTTAGTGGAAGATTATCGACAAAATCTTTGGATTGGCACACTTGGAGGAGGAGTAGACGAATTGGATGTTACTCGCAAGAACTTCCGTCATTATACTGTCGGAAAAGCTACGGGTATGTCATCAGGCTACATTTTGTCTATTTATTCTAAAGATTCAGTACAGATGTATTTAAGTACTTCAAGCGGAATAGATTTATTAAACACAAACACAAACACTTTTACTCCAATTTTCAATGAGCAGTCTAAACTAAATAAGCTTTCTGATTTAATAATAAACAATTCACTTATTGATTGCCGAAATCAGCTTTGGCTTGCAACCGATAACGGCATTAATGTCTACAATTTCAAAAAAAATACAATTACATATATTAATAAGGCCAGCGGTTTGCCAACTGATCAGGTAGTATCTTTGATAGAAGATAATAGCGGAAACATTTGGGCTGGGACGCGAAATGGATTGGCTTGTATTTATTGCAAAACAAATCCTACAACGCATAAATATGAATACAACATCGTGTCATTTGACGAAAATGACGGATTGCTAAGTTCTATTTTGAATCAAAATGCAGTATTCAAGAATAAGCAAGGCAAGATCTTTATCGGTTGCACTAAAGGTTATACAGTTTTCGACCCTCAGAATATTCATTTTAACACCATTGCACCGCAGCCACATTTTACAGAGTTGCTGATAGGCAATGAAGAAATAGTGCCTGGAAAGAAATACAAGAACCGGATTATAGTGAGTAGTTCTATTGTAGATAAAAACCGGATTGTTTTGCATTATGATGAAAAGAACTTTACAGTAAACTTTTCTGCATTGAGTTATATCCATCCTGAAAAAAATCGGTATCGGTATAAACTAAAAGGTTTTGATGAAGATTGGAGAGAAACTAAAACTGGAATCGGGTCTGCTTCTTATTCGAATCTGGATCAAGGAACGTACCAGCTCATTGTTTACGCAAGTAACAATGATAATCTGTGGAGCGCAAAGCCGTTGATTTTGGAAATAGTCATTCAGCCTCCTTTCTGGTTTACATGGTGGGCTTTTACAATCTATTTTATCTTAGGCCTTGTTGCGCTGTGGTATATTATTAATTTTAATTTAAGGAAACAAAAACGAGAGTTTGAAAATCAACATCGCGTACAAGAGGCAAAACAATTGCACGAAATAGATGAAATGAAATTCCGATTTTTCACGAATATAAGTCATGAGTTTCGGACTCCACTGACACTAATTATTAATCCGGTAGAAAAGTTACTAAAAGAAAATAAATCAGAAGAAGATAAAGCCTTACTATCCATTATTCAACGAAATGCTCATGGATTGCTAGAGCTGGTAAATCAGTTGCTGGACTTCAGAAAACTGGATGTACATAAAGATGCATTGAATATATCTGTAGGTGATGTGGTGGCTTATATTAAAGATATCTGTTATTCATTTACCGAGCTGGCAAATCAGAAATCCATTAATTTTTCATTTTCAACATCTATAAGTGAACTTCGTATGGAATTCGATTCGGAGAAAATAAAGAAGGTTGTATCTAATCTTCTCTCCAATGCATTTAAATTTACACCCAACTCAGGAAAAATCGAAGTAAACATGAGTCTGATCCAGCAACTCAATGAAGATAAAAAGTTGCTTAAGATTACAATTACCGATAGTGGGATCGGTATTCCGGCTAAAGATCTTGATCGGATTTTTGAACGCTTTTATCGGGTGGAAAACCAGGAAAACGGGAACCAAACAGGAACCGGAGTTGGCTTGCATATAGTTAGCGAGTATGTCAAATTGCACGAAGGTGTAATAGGCGTTGAAAGTCAGATAGGCAAAGGTTCAACATTTACCGTTATGATTCCGGCCAACCAACATATTCACGAAGAAATTATAGCACAAAAACGAGAGAATGATGAACCGGCGGAAGAAATTACATTTGAAGAAGATGTAGTTTCTGAAGATCAAAGAACTAAGCTACCATTAATGTTGATTGTGGATGATAACCATGATTTCAGGAACTTCCTGGCAACATTGTTTACCCAGAACTATAGAATTCTGAGCGCCGAGGATGGTGAAAAAGCCTATCAAATCATTCTGAACAAAATGCCTGATCTGATTATTTGTGATGTGATGATGCCTAAAATGGATGGCTTCGAACTATGTAAACTCGTAAAAAATGATATTCGCATTTCTCACATTCCAATAATATTACTTACAGCCAAAGCCGGGGATGAAAATAAATACCGGGGATTGGAGGCCGGAGCTGAGGATTATATTTCAAAACCATTTAATATGGAAATGCTTACGCTTAAAGTGAATCGTGTCCTTGAAAGACAAAAGAAAACCCGTGATCAGTTTAAACATAAAGTTGATATTACCACCAGTGATGTGCAGATAACAACTATGGACGAAAAGTTTGTGAAGAAGGCAGTAGCTCTGGTAGAAGCCAATATTTCGACCAGTGAATTTCTTGTTGAAGATCTTTGTCGGGAAATGGGAATGAGCCGTGTATATTTTTATAAGAAAATACTTTCTCTCACCGATAAAACTCCTTCAGAATTTATTCGTTTTATCCGGTTGAAACGCGCCGCTGACCTGCTGGAAAAAAGTCAATTGTTTGTAAACGAAGTGGCTTTTCAGGTCGGGTTTAATGATCCTAAATATTTTCGCAAATACTTTAAAGATGAATTTGGAGTGAGCCCGAACGAATATAAGAAAAAGTTTTTGAACTAATAATATTGAGTTTTAAAAAACAGAAATCAAAGAAATTACTAAACATTTTGGATTTAAGTCGCAAATATTGTGATGTAAATAATCGTTATTTTTGAATTATGTGTAAATATTGCTACAAAAATTATTGTTGTTTCGAAATTAGATTATAACTTTGTACTTTCAAATATATGTTTGATAATAAGTTATTCGATTAGAATTTACAGTAATTAATATTAATCTTCTGAACTAGATTCCCATATGAAGAAAATGTGTAGCTTGGTCCTTGTTTTATTTCTATTTACTTTAGTAGTTTCAGCTCAGTACAAAAGAGGTAGCATTTATATTGATGGAAATGTAACTTACACCAACGACTTAACAAACAATAATGTAACACTGGTAAGCGTTCCTGCAGAAGTAAAATCGAGGAATCTTGTAGTATCGCCTAATATTGGCTACTTTTTAGCTGATAATTTTGTACTTGGAGTTGGCTTGAATTATAGATCTATATTTGGTTCAAGTTCGGGATTAAATTATGTTGATAACGAAAAAGATTCTGTAACCTATATGTCTGATATTAGATCTACGAAATGGAATGAATTTGCTCCTGTTATTTTTGCAAAGTATATTTTTCCCATTACCGATAAATTAAGTTTTTCTCTAAAGGCTAAATTTTCGCATGGATTGGTAAAAGATGAAATCTCAATAAATTCGACAACAAAGGTTGAAGACTTGCAAGGAAATTTGCTCGTTCAACGGCCAAGTAATTTCGCCACAGAGAAACCGTCCGGACAAACAAATAGATTCAATCTTTCGCCTGAGGTTCAGTATTTGATAACAAATAAGATTGGGCTTCAGGTTAATTTCACAGGCTTTAGCTATAATTCTGTTCCTGTAATTACTCCTACTTATGAGGCTATAGATAATGGGAATGGATATAATATTAAGATTTATTCAGGGACGCAAAAAACTACCACCTTCAGTATTAATC
>Ga0302286_10001220_pt1 | contig 19386 bp, 18 predicted proteins | sample III_Fen_E2_3_FD_198765 | JGI IMG/M metagenome (GOLD analysis project Ga0302286, IMG submission 198765) | Peat permafrost microbial communities from Stordalen Mire near Abisko, Sweden - III_Fen_E2_3 | ecosystem: Environmental > Terrestrial > Soil > Wetlands > Permafrost | place: Sweden: Abisko...
TTTATCAACAATAGCCTTAAGCAAAGAAGCATATCCCGGGACTGGTGAATACGTTGAATAGTTGTCATCAATAGCTTTTTTAGCTGCATCCTTGATGAAATCGGGGGTGTTAAAATCAGGTTCACCAACGGCAAGGCTAATCACATCAATACCTTTTTCTTTAAGTTCGCGGCTTTTTTGGGCCACTGCCAGGGTGGCTGATGCAGATAAACAAGCTACTCTGTCTGAAACTCTCTCCATGACTTATATTTTGAAGTGAATAATAGGGGTTAATACGGATCGCAAGATAGGCAAAAATCTTATTGAGAACCCGAAGCCGTTGTGATTTGAAAATAAAACGATCAGAAAATTTACGATTTATTAGGATAGACGAGTCTAACGATTGATATAAATAGATTGGAATTCTAAACCGCAGAATATGCGTTTCAGTTTAATCGAAAATGCTTTTTTGAAGTCGGTAATGTTTTAATAGACAGTCAGGAATTGTATCTGAATGTGCTACTTTTTAATCGTTATTTTTCTTTAGGCTAACAACGATGACTCCATTCATTCCACGAGAACCATATCTTGAGGAAGAGGCAGCATCATTTAAAACATCAATCGCTTTGACTGTATTTGGATCAATAGATTTAAAGCTTTCATAGCCAATGATACACCCATCAACAACAAATAACGGGAATCCGTCCCCCGAGGCATTCCTCCCCCGAATAGTAACAATCTCTCCATTTACATTTACATTCGGGGCTTTGGATTTAAGCATATCAAAAATATTGGCATAATATTCAAGCTTGCAGTTTTCGTAGGAGAGATGCTTGATTGCATATGTTAATTTTTCTTTGTCGATATGCCCGTATCCGGTGGCAATTTTTATGTTTTCTTCTCCATCTTTAAAAATAAGATTTATAAGAACTGAATCGGGATATTTGGCTGGAGATACGACCTGAGAAACAAAACCATTTGCATTGATATGTAACTTTTCTTTTTTACCGCAATTAATCCTGAAGATGCCTAAAGAATCACTATAAAATTTTTCATTCGTACTTTTAACAGTGATTTCTGCTTTTTGTATCGGAATCCTATTGAAAGCAATAATTCGTCCCACTACATTTCTTGTTTGTGCTTTTGCACCAATAGCGATTACTATAAAGAGCAACGTAACTGAAATTGATAGATGGAGTCTCATCATAGGATTTTTAGTGATTTGTAACTATCAAGACTAATATAATTAATGGTAAGTTTAATATTTTTAGGACTATATAAATATGATATTTATTAGTAAATCGAGTATTTATTCCTGGTTTTTAAGGTCTTATATTGTTTTGTGCCAGACTTATGAATCGTTTGATTCTTTCCTGAAGTTCTAAATAATCACTATATCCCGAAACTTCAAAGAGTTCTGCATTAGGAATGAGTTTGCTCATTTCCCGGGCAACCTCAATCGGATGATTCGCATCATTTGGATCACCGACAATGAACGTAGGAATGTTCAGTTGGGAGAGTTCCTCACGAGTCGGAAAATCAGAGAGTGCACTACCATGATAAATACTATAATAATAGGCAGGATCAAAACTCATTCGCAGTTCCAATAATTTTTGACGGGTTCCCGGAAATTGTTGCTCAAAGAATTCCGGCGGATCAGGATTCCGTTGAATCATTCGTTGTAGAAACTCCGGAATATGATCGGGGCGGGCTTTTTGTGCAATTTTTTCGTATAAAGCCTGCGTTGTTCCACGGATTTCCCAGGCTGGGGGAGGAGTGACCAAAATTAAGGCTTTTACTTTTTTCGGATTCCGAATAGCTGTAAAAAGCGCAGTCCCGGAACCCATCGACATTCCTCCAAGCAGGGTTGTCGGATAATTCAACGACTCCATAATCCGGAGGAGTTCATTGGTCAATCCGTTCCAGGTATAATCGTCTGAAATGGATTTATTGCAGGCATTGTAGCGGATTAGCTGTACCTGTCTGGATAGTTGATCAAAATCGACCAGCGAATAAACCGAATCAGACTCGACCGAATTAAGCATGCCATGCATCCATATTAGTGGTTGTCCTTCGCCCTTAATCGTTAGCTGAGGTATTTTTATATCATTCATGGCTTATTCGAATAATCCTTCGTCGCGAATCAACATCAATATGGCAGAGTGGGGCAGAATCATATATCTCTCTTTATTGAATTCAATTTCCCATCCACTGTTGTTGAGGTAAACTGCAAGGTCACCCACTTTAGCCTGTAGCGGAACATATTTTACATCGTCTTTTTTTTCTTTCCAGGGTTCATCAATATCGGTCATTGCCGGAATGGGATATCCGGGGCCTACTTTAACGATATAGCCGCTATGTGTTTTTTCGTTTTCCTGAACCGTTGGAGGCAGGTATAATCCTGAAGCGGTTTTTCCTTGCTGATTTTTAGGGCGAACCAAAACACGATCGCCTATCATGATGAATTTTTCCAGGTCTTTCTCTTCCAATATAAGTGACATCTTCTTTGTTTTTTGAGTCACAAATATAAGACAATCGGCTCGAATGATCCTATTGGGGGTGAATGTCTTTTGTGCTTCGGAGGTTTTGGTTCTGAAATACACAAAAATGTATTGATTTATTTATTTGGTATATATCTGTATGATAATATTTTGTGTTTGTAAATAAAAATATTTTAAAAATAAATGGTACTATGTGATACATGGTATCATATAAAAGATATATATTTGCAGTACAAATAACAATGCAACAAAAGGTATAGGTTTTAAAAAAGAACTATACAATTTGTAACAAAAGCAAAAGTTAGGCGTCCTATACGTAAGAAAACAAGAAAGACAGAAACAAAAACAATTAAAAAAACAATCATGAAAACAACAAACAATGTTCAGAAAACAGTTAACAGTCAGATGAGTAGAATGACTTTTTGTGCAAGTTCAATCCTTTTAGGAATCGTATTGATGAGTTCGGCCAATGCAGCTAATGTTAAAGATACAGAGCCTTTGGTTCAGCTTCCTGCGAATGCGGTAACAACACAGATGGTTTTAAGCCCCGACGAAGTATTTTCAGCTCAGGAAGCCGATTTGCAGGTTGAACGATTTGCTGAGAAACTAATCAATTTACAGAAAAGCAGATTGGCAAGCAATTTGGCATCGGAAGAATCTTTGGTAGCAGCAGTTGCAGAAATTTCGAAAGAAGCTGATATTCAGATTGAAAAATATGCACAGAAGCAAATGAATCTGTCTTTGACTAAAACAGCGAAAGCAAATTAAGGAAATCAATCACATAAAACAAAAGACATGAAAAGGTTAACACGTTCCAATGAAAAAGTAATTGCAGGGGTTTTGAGTGGGCTTTCTAATTACATAAATCCAAGACTTGATCCTATTTTTATTCGGATTGCCTTTGTAGTAATTACTTTTTACATCCCTGCTTTAATTCTGATATATGCGGGATTGACTTTTGTTCTGCCAAAAGAAAAGCCAGAATTTGGAAGAGAAGTTCTTTCCTAAGGGGTTATTGTGTTTGGAAGATAAAGATATTTAGGATACTGGTACGGTGTAGTAAATAGCAAAGAAGTGAAGTACGCTTCCGGCCAATACAAATAAATGCCAGATTCCATGTCCATAGGGAAGGCTTCTCCAGAGGTAAAAAATAACGCCAATCGAGTAAGCTAATCCGCCCAAAACAAGGAATAGAATACTTTCTGCCGATAGACTTAGGTAGATGGGTTTAGCTGCCAGAATAGCCATCCAGCCCATCAGCAGATATAAGGCGACCATCAGTTTGCGAAAACGGTACACGTAAATCGAACGGATGATGGCTCCAATCAATGCCAGTGACCAGATGATTATAAATAAGGTCCAGCCCCATACTCCACGAATGGAGGTGAGTAGGATCGGAGTGTATGTTCCGGCAATCAGCAGGAAAATGGAAATATGGTCGAACCGTGCAAAAAGATTTTTAATCTTAGGATTTGAAAAGCTGTGGTAGAGGGTTGAGGATAAGTACAAAAGAATTAGTGATCCACCATAGATGGAAAAACTTACCAAATGCCAGATGTCGCCATGCTTTTCCGCAACAATAATTAGAACAATCAACGCAACGATACTCAATAATGCTCCAATCCCATGGGTAATACTGTTAATGATTTCCTCGAGAGTGGTAAGCTGGCGATAAACTTTAGGCGATTGTGCAGTCATAAATAAGAAGTTTTATGAAGACAAACATTGGTTTGCCTGATTTGTTCGGGTCTTTAATCATTAAACGGAACAGAATACCTGAATTTAATCGGTATTCGTTTTCTTATCGATCAGATAAGTGTTCCGTTCCGAAGAATTTCGGGCACTTAGCTCTGCAAGAAACCCTGCCAGAAATAACTGGGTACCTATAATCATGGCAGTAAGTGACAAATAAAAATACGGGCTTTGGGTTATCCGGGGCGCTAATTCATTGTTTAGTGAAAGTATAAGCTTTTGTGCACCTACCCATATTGCAGCTGCCAGACCAATAATAAACATTAGCGTTCCAATCATGCCAAAGAAGTGCATGGGGCGTTTACTGAATTTTGAGATGAAAATGACCGATAGTAAATCGAGAGGTCCACGGATAAAACGTTCCATCCCGAACTTGGTCACTCCAAATTTGCGTTCCTGATGTTGAACGACTTTTTCACCAATTCGCTTGAATCCGGCCCATTTGGCCAGCACCGGAATGTAACGGTGCATGTCGCCATATACTTCAATACTTTTAACAACTTGTTTCCGGTAGGCTTTTAAACCGCAGTTAAAATCGTGGATTTTTATTCCGGTCATTCTTCTGGCTGTCCAGTTATAGAATTTACTTGGAATATTTTTAGAAAGAACCGGATCATAGCGTTTCTTCTTCCAACCCGATACCATGTCGTACTTTTCTTCGGTAATCATGCGGTAAAGTTCCGGAATTTCTTCCGGACTGTCCTGAAGGTCGGCGTCCATGGTAATCACAACATTCCCTTCAGCTTGTTCAAATCCGCAATACAAACCTGCCGATTTCCCGTAGTTTCTCCTGAATTTTATTCCTTTGATGCATGTGTTTTGCTGGCAGAGCTGTTCAATCAGTTCCCATGAACCATCGGTACTGCCATCGTCAATTAAAATAACCTCGTACGAAAAGCGGTTGGCTTCCATCACGCGGTCGATCCACGACGTTAATTCAGGAAGTGATTCTACTTCATTAAAAAGTGGTACAACTACGGAAATATCCATTATTTTCTATTCTTCTGTTTTTACATCTTCTTTTACATCTTCCATTGCTTCGTCAAAAGCATCTTCACCCTTCACATTCTTTTTAACAATAGCCGAACTAATCAACGACATAATTGCTCCACCAATAATACCAAAAATCAGACTTGATTTTAAGGTTTCAAGAGGTGAAGGAATTCCTCTGTCTTCAAATGATTTCATAGCCTGATCAATTTGATTTTCAGGGACACCTTTACTTGTCATGTATTGATAAGTCTTATCCTGCATCATAGTCATTATCCTATGACTATATTCTGGATCAATAAATTTGTTAAAAATGTAACTGTAGAGAGAGCTAATTACAGAACTGAAAACTATAATTAAAACGCCAAAAGTAAATGCCTGACTAAATGTAATCTTCCCATCAAGTAGGTTGTTTCGATATAGTTTTGTGAAAAAAAGTAAAAAAGAAACAACAATAACCAATTGGATTATTGCCAAAAACAAAGAGCCAAAGAGACCAAGGTATTCCATGAGATTACCGGCCCAAATAATTACTGCAAGGATAATGCTGATTCCAGCAAGATAAATTCCGTAAGTCATCGACAACTTAAGCGAATTTGTTTGTTGTTCTTCCATTGTGTGTTTTGATTAGTGATTAACAAATATATTTGATTTTATCGACAGTGCTATTATTTGTGGCCAATTAAAAGTTCAAAAACAAAAGTTTAATTTTTTTTGAGTCAATACGGAATTGAGCGTTAAAGGATTAGTTTGCTCTACTGAAAAAAAATCACAGGGAGCCCTTGATTTCATTTGCAGACAAGGCTTTTTTTTCTACTTTTGTCGCCGGGTAAGTCCTGTACGACTAGCTCCTGTTGAATTCCCCCAGGGTCGGAAGGCAGCAAGGGTAAATGGTTGAGCGGTGCGATGCAGGTAGCTTACCCACTTTTTGCCGAATTAGCTCAGTTGGCCAGAGCACGTGATTTGTAATCTCGGGGTCCTCAGTTCGAATCTGAGATTCGGCTCATAAAGAAGGTTGGAGTGTTGGAATCTTAAATATTAGAATGAAATAGGTTTCAATCTATCGGTTAGTATATTCTAATATTCTGACATTCAAGATTAAAATATTGTATTGGGGAGATACCAAAGTGGCCAACTGGGTCTGACTGTAACTCAGATGACGTACGTCTTCGTAGGTTCGAATCCTGCTCTCCCCACAAACTGGAATATTGGAATGGTAGAATGGCAAGTATTAGAGTAATTCTGATCTTCAAGGTTCGAAATTCTAATCTTCATAAATGCGGGAGTAGCTCAGTCGATAGAGCATTAGCCTTCCAAGCTAAGGGTCGCGAGTTTGAATCTCGTCTCCCGCTCAAAAAAAAAGTGTTCATTTCTGAACACTTTTTTTATTTCCGGAAATGGATTCTTATAATGTCACTCCGGTTTTAAAGATGGCAATTTCTTTAAATCCGCTTTCTTCGTGTTTTAGCTTTTTCCCGCTTGCTACCTCCAAGATGTAATGAATAAACTCATCGAGCAATTGATCCATTGTTTTGCCTTCGAGCAATTGTCCGGCATTAAAATCGATCCAGTTTTTCTTCTTGAAGAAGAGTGCCGAGTTCGTCGAAATCTTCATCGTTGGTACAAAGCTTCCGAATGGAGTGCCTCTTCCGGTAGTAAACAAAACCAGTTGGCATCCGCTGAAGCCTAATGCAGAGGAAGCAACCAGATCGTTCCCCGGTGCCGACAGTAAGTTTAGCCCTTTGGTGCGGATAGGTTCAGCATATCTTAAAACATCCATAACCGTGGCAGTTCCTCCTTTTTGGGTACATCCCAACGATTTATCTTCCAGAGTAGTAATTCCACCTTCTTTGTTGCCTGGTGATGGATTTTCATACACAGGCAGATTGTGCTGCATGTAATAATCCTTGAAATCGTTGATCAGACTTACGGTTTTGTCGAATGTCGCCTGATCTTTGGCACGAGCCATTAGCAGGGTTTCTGCACCAAACATTTCAGGAACTTCAGTAAGAACAGTCGTACCTCCCTGTGCAATCAGAAAATCAGAAAATACGCCAACTAATGGGTTGGCTGTGATTCCGGAGAACCCATCAGATCCTCCGCATTTTAGTCCAACTTTAAGTTCGGAAAGTGGAATTGCTTCGCGTTGGTCATTTTCTACTTGTGCATAGATTTCCTTCAGCAATTCAAGTCCAGCTTCAATTTCATCGTCAACATCCTGAGCAACCAGGAACTTGATTCGTTTGGGATCGTATTCTCCAATGAAATTTTTTAATTGCGAAATTTGATTGTTCTCGCAGCCAAGTCCAAGTACCAAAACCCCGCCAGCATTGGGATGATTAATAATATCAGCCAATGCTTTTTGGGTATTGATATGGTCGTCGCCCAATTGGGAACAACCATAATTGTGTTTGAAAACTTCAACAGCATCAACATTCTCAGGATTTACTTCTTTCTGAAACCGGTTAATAATCTGTTGCGCTTGTCCATTGACGCACCCTACAGTTGGCACTACCCAGATTTCGTTTCTGATTCCGGCATTTCCATTGCTTCGGCGATACCCGTTGAATGTCAGTGATTTTTGTGTAAAACGGATGTCGTTAAGCTTTTGGTTAAAAGAATAGGTAATGGTTCCCGAAAGGTTGGTTTTCAGGTTGTGTGTATGAATATGGTTTCCTGCCTGAATGTCTTGCAGTGCATGCCCGATTGGTTCACCGTATTTGATGATGTTCGCATTTTCGGCAATATTGCTCAACGCAACTTTATGTCCTACCGGAATAGGGTCGATAAGTACAAGCTGTTGTTGCTCAATTACAACTGATTCTCCTTTTGTTCCGGCTTCCAGGCAAACAGCCACATTGTCGTTCGGATTAATTTTTAAGAATTTGGACATCTGTTCAACGATTTCAGGTTTTCTCTTTATGAATAATGCTAAGCTACAACTATTTTTCTTCCCCAAATTTCATCAATGGGTTATTCTCGTCTAATACTGCTTTTACTGCTTTTTTCATTCCAACTTGTTCAATCAGAAAGAGGTAGCAGGTAACAGAAATCGTAAGATTTGGAACTTCGTTCAAATCACGTTTCCACACTTTATCGAGTTTCAGTACTTTTTCAACCAGTTTCTGGATAGAGATTGGACGTCCGTCACATTCGGCCCATGCTTCTTTGTAGAAATCCAAAATCCACTGATCATCCTGAACAGGATAGCTTACCCCATTGGCTTCACCTTTGAAATAGGCAATCATTGCAGCCAGCGAGAATACCAGCTTTTGTGGAAGCATACCGTGTGAATTATAGTAATTCAGCAAAGAGGGGAGGTTTCTGGTTTCCCATTTCGACATGGCGTTTAGTGCAATGCTTTGCCACAGATGACGGATATATGGATTGCGGAAACGTTCCAGAATTTTGTGTGCAAACGATTGAAGTTCTTTTTCAGTTCCATCGAGTACAGGTAAAACTTCGTCGTAAACCAATTCTTTCATGAAACTACCAACTTCCAGATTTTCGAAGGCTTCACGAACGGTTTCCAGTCCGCTGAGGTACGAAACAGCATAACTTCCGGTATGGCAGCCGTTTAGAACCTGAACTTTTTGTTCGCGGTAACGGGTCATATCTTTAACAAATTTGACATCCAATCCTGCTTTTTCTGCGGGGAATTCTTTCTGAACCCATTCCGGTGCTTCAATAACCCAAAAATGGAAATACTCTCCAACAACGACCAGATTATCTTCAAATCCAAGTTCTTTTTGAATTTCAACAATTTCATCTTTTGGGAATCCTGGTACAATTCGGTCAACCAGCGTGTTGCAGAAAGCACAGGAGTTGTTCACCCAGTTGATAAATTCATCGCCAAGGTTCCAGTTTGCAGCATGCTGAAGTACATATTTCTTTAGCGTGATACCGTTTTTATCGATCAGTTCGCAGGCAAAAAAGATAAGCCCTTTATCGGCAGCTCCATCAAATGCTTTGAATCGGTTATATAGTAAAGCGGCTACTTTTCCCGGGAACGATTTCTGCGGTTGCATATCCAGCGTATCTGTTTCATCCATGGCAATACCCGCTTCTGTTGTATTTGAAATTACAAAACGGAGATCTGGATTCAGGTAGGATTGCTGATATTTTTCAAATTCGGTATAAGGGTTTATTCCTTCGTTTAAACAATCAATGAGGCTGTACTCTTTGATGGGTTGTCCGTTTTTGATTCCCTTCAGGTAAACATGATAAAGCCCATCCTGATCATTGATCATGTTTACCATTCCATTTCCAAGCGGTTGGATGACATCAACTCCGGAGTTAAAGTCGATCTCTTTGTTCATTTTATTTACAATCCAGTCGGCAAAAGCGCGAAGAAAGTTACCTTCTCCAAACTGGAGAATTCGTGTTGGGTAGATACTCGTTTGTGTTACAGTTTTACGATTGAGTTTCATTTTGCTTGTTATGTTTTAATTAGTCGTGTTCGCACACGGTTTTTGTTATTTTCACTTCCGTGTTCGTACACGGTTTGGGTCGCAAATGTATATTTTATTTTATTAGTCGCAATAATAAGATTTGATTTGAATGTTTAAGTTGTTGAAATATAGTAATTAAGACATGTATTGTTAATGATAATTTAATAAATATCTGAAGAACGGTAATTTCTGGCTGGAATAATCTATACTTTTAAGTTTTATTTCAGGTATTCGAAGGATGATTGAAAAACAGATATACGTGATTACTGGTGGACCGGGTTTCGGAAAAACCGGATTAGTTGATGCTCTTCGGCAATCAGGATATCCATGTTCTGATGAATATGCCCGTGAGTTGATCGAAGTCCAGCAGCGAATCGGGGGAGAGGTGCTTCCATGGAAAAATCCTAAACTTTTTCAGCAGGAGGTATTGCGGCGGAGAATTAATTTTTTTGAAACAGTTCCTGATAATACAATCGCATTTGCAGATCGCGGAATCCCGGATCAGCTTGCTTTTGCCAGTTACAAGGGATTCGGAACTCCTCCAATTTTAACTGATTGTGCGTTGACGTACCGTTATGCCCCGCTGGTTTTTATCACTCCTCCCTGGTTCGAAATTTTTAGTAACGATTTAATTCGGACAGAAACTTTCGATGAAGCCATAGGCATCCATGAAGCTATACGGAATACCTATCTGGATTTAGGATATGAGCTTGTTGAATTGCCTTTATTACCGATTGACCAAAGAACAAAATTTCTACTACAAACCATACAAAAACTTAATCCTACAAAACATGAACAGACGTGATTTTTTTGGTCGTTCGGCTGTCGCAACAGTTGGAATGGCTGCAATTCCGGGAATCTTGTCGGCTGCAATGACTTCGGGTGTGAAAAAGCAAAAAAGTTTTCTGCCGGGTTTAAAATCAGGAGATGTGATTCTTTTTCAGGGAGATTCGATAACAGATGCAGGGCGTGAACGGGAAAAACAACTACCAAATTCTGCCGGTTCGTTTGGATCAGGCTATGCGTTACTGGCAGCTTCAAGTTTGTTGAATTCAACTCCTGATAAAGGTTTCCAAATTTTCAACCGTGGAATAAGTGGAAATAAAGTTTACCAGCTTGCCGATCGTTGGCAAAAAGATTGTTTTGACCTTCGGCCTCAGGTTCTTAGTGTATTAGTTGGTGTGAACGACTTTTGGCACAAGCTGTCCGGCAAATACGACGGAACTGTTGAAAAATATGAAACCGATTACAGGCAACTGTTGACCTTATCAAAAAAGATGCTTCCGGAAGTTCATCTGGTTATTGGAGAGCCATTTGCTGTTTTAGGTTGTTCGGCCGTTGATGAAAAATGGTTTCCTGAATTTGATACATACCGGGCGGTTGCTAAGAAATTAGCAGAAGAATTTGATGCGGTATTTATTCCTTATCAGTCAATTTTTAATGAAGCGCAAAAGCATGCACCTGGAAGATACTGGACTGCTGATGGTGTTCATCCATCGATGGCCGGAGCCTGGTTGAAAGCGGTCATATAAAATAAAAACAAGGGCAGGAAATCCTGCCCTTGAAAGTTCTACCGGGAATTGATTGATTAGTTCGGAATACCGATAGTTTTTTGAGAAATGATCCCGCTTTGCATTGGGACGAACCCTTATTCTGGGCCGAATTACATGAGAACGTTTAAAAGATCAAAAAAGATGAGATTACTTTCTCATGAATTATCAAAATCCAATCGAATATAAAACTTCGGGTAGTTGATTTTAGTATTTGAAACGATGATTTTTTTGAAAGAAAAATTTTATTGCATATTCCTGGAGGCCTCAGGTTTCTTATATAATCTTAGCAGATCTTGCATTACCGAAAAAGCTTCTCCGACGTATATGTCTTTCTGAATAGTTGTTTTATATTGGTTGTTTATTTCCATTTGCAAACTGTCGGATTGAAGTTTCTTTACTTCAAAGTCAGTATTTCTGATTGTAAACATTTTGTTCTCTGATTGTCCGATGGTATCGAAGTCTTTAATTAGTCGTGCCCGTTTCTCGGATTCTTTTTTATACTGGGAATAGCTAATCGGAACGGTTTGTTTCTCGGCGATTAGTTTTTTTATTGAACTGTTGAATTGGGTAACTTTCCGGAAATGTTCATCGTTCTTGACCCGTTGTTTACTGAGTAAGACTAGTGAATCGATGGGTAATGCAGGTAATGGTTCAAATTCGACTGACGATTTAACCGAATCATTTTCCAGTGCAAATGGCAGCTCTGATTCCCGGGGGACGATACCTGCCCATAAATCGGGCAGGACAATATCTGGCTTTATACCTGTTCGTTGATAACTTTTGCCGGTAACACGAAATATCTTAGCGATAGTGATTTTTGCAAACCCATATTTTTCAGAGGGCGATTCTGCAAGCCTGAATGCTTGTCCCATTTTTCTTCCTATGGGAAAAACTAACTGCTCGGTTGCTTTTCCAAACGTATTGGATCCAATAATCACGGCTCTGTGGTAGTCTTGCAAAGTAGCTGATAGCAGTTCGGCTGCAGAAGCACTGTTGTTGTTGACCAGAATTACCAGCGGGTCGGTATACCAGTTGATGGAATTTTCTTTTTCCAGTTCATTTTGAACACCATCTTTGTCTACATGGATCGCAAAAGTTCCGTTTCCGGTAAAGTATCCGGCGATTTCCATGGCTTCCCCTTCCGAACCACCGGGATTATTCCTCAGATCAAGAATTAGTCCTTTAACCCCACTTTCTTTCAACTTTACGATTTCGCGTAGGATATCAATCGAACATCCATTATTGCCGTAACGGTCGAACTCGGTGTAAAATGCCGAAAACCAGATGTAGCCAATCGGTTTCTCGCTTTGTAAAACAAATCCAAGGGTCTGGTTCTCGCGGGTGTCGAATTTCCCTTTGTCGATTTCGACTGTTTCTATGGTGCCATTCGTTTTTCGAACCGTAATCTTAACCGAAAGTTCTTTTAGATTTTTGAAGATGTTGTCAACATCATCAAGGTTGGCAAACGCCAGGTCAATATTCTCCTGATTTGGAATTTTTATTTTTAAAAGAACATCTCCTTTTTCCAATGCTTTTGAATACCACAATGGACTTTCAGGTAAAATCCGGGCAATGATTACTTCTTCATTCAGGTTGCTTCCTAATTCGAATCCAAAAGCATAATTTTCTTTGGATAACGATGATTCAAATTGTTCTTCGTCGTTTTCTGAAAAGTAGTTGGTATGCGGATCATAACAGGCTGCAATACAATTTAGATAAGTGCTCTGTACAAAATTGGGAATGCCTTTGGAACAATTTAATAACTGGTTGAGTTTCCGTTTTTCGATAATTCTAGTTCGTTTAGCCAACGATGATCCTGGAGCATGTAAGCTATCCGGAAGTGATGTTGTTTGTAAAAAGCTACTATCTAATTTGTAGAATAACAGACTTTTAAGCATGCTGTGCTTGATCCATTTTTTCCATCGTTTCTCAAGAGCCAACTCATCCTTTTCTAATTTGACGGCTTCTTCCGATTCCAGTACTAATGAATCTTTTTCTTTAAAATTTAGCTTAGTAGCCAGACTCTTATCGATGAGCGTATCCGCATAAAGTAAACGCTTTCGGTATAAATCAGAAAGGTGTTTTACAAATTCAGACGTTAGTTTCGGATTAACCAATAATAAGGATTCCCGATACGATTTCGACAGGGTAAATATTGCTTCTTCGGTAAAAAACAAACTGTTTGGATCAAGCGTTTTTATGATGTTGTCGAATACCTGATTGGATAATTTCTGGTCGTGAACCGGAGGTTTATAATGATATTTGTCCAGCAGTTGGATAAGCAAGGGAACCGATTGCACTTTATCGTTTTTTTGTTGTGCATAACTCGTTGATGCCAGAATGAAAAGTGCTAAAACCGCATATAGTGTTTTACCGATCATGGTAGTTGTTTTCAGGTCATGGTAGTGTAAGGATTATCCAAAGATAAAGTTTATTAAAAACGGAGAAAATTGAAGCGAAATATTTTTTTTGTAAAATGAAGTATGGTCTCCAGTTCGAACTTTATTTTTATATTTTCACGTTCAACCGGATAAATCTATATTTTTATATCTTTAATTGTTAAATCAAAAGATACCACCATGATTGTTTCGGAACAACCTTTTTATTTTAAGGCAACGGTAAAACTCTTGCTGTTAGGTTTAGTCCTTGCTTTTCTGATTATTGCTAAAGACATTTTGATCCCGTTTACTTTAGCCGTATTCTTCACCTTTTTGTTGTTGCCTGTTTCCCGGAAGTTGGAACATTGGCATTTTCCGAAAGCTCTGGCTATTCTTACCAGCATTGTATTGTCTTTAGCTATTTTGGTGGCATTACTTTATTTTTTCTTTTCGCAGGTTATGAGTTTCGTTAACGACTGGCCCGTGCTTGAAAAAGCGTTAACCGCGAAAATAGAAGGTGTTCAGCAGTTTATTCGGGATACTTTTCACATTAGCAATTCGGAGCAAAAAATGTGGGTAACCACCAAGATTAAAGAAAATGCCAGTACCGGAGGCGTGCTGATTATGGGGTTGTTTTCGGCAACAACATCCTTTCTGGCCAGTTTTGCTTTGATTCCTATTTATGTGTTTTTCTTAACCTTGTATCAGGATAAATTCAAGGAATTTGTTCGGTTAGTGGCCAAAGAAGATAAGAATGAACATGCTATTGTGGTGGTTAAAAAGGTTTCGCGGGTATCTCAAAAATATTTGATGGGGATTTTTCTTGATGTAGTTATTTTGTCGGTGTTGAATTCTACCGGTTTTTTGATATTGGGTTTGCCTCATGCGGTCCTGTTTGGTGTATTAGCTTCGGTTCTGAATATTATTCCATATGTGGGCGTTATGATTGGAAGCACCTTGCCAATTTTGATGGCTCTCTTAACCAACGATGAGATTGGATATGCTTTGGGTGTTGCCGGTGTTTGCATTGTTGTACAGTTTATTGATAATAATTTTATTACCCCGATGGTGGTTGGCAGTAGTGTAAGCATTAATCCGTTGACCGCGACACTGGTGCTTATTGCCAGTGCTTATATCTGGGGAATCCCAGGAATGGTGCTTTGTCTTCCTCTTACCGGAATGGCTAAAGTCGTATGCGATCATGTCGATTCGCTTAAACCATATGGATTTCTGCTGGGAGAAGAGGTTAATTTTAATGAACAGGAACATGTTCAGGATAAGATGATGAAGCGGTTCCGGAAGAAAAAATAAATACGATACGATTTCGAATAAGAACCTTTTAAATTCTTGTTTCTTGTATCATTTTTTGGTACATTGCATGGTCACTCAATAGATTGGAGGAGGTAACTACTCCGTTGTAGTGAAAGTCATAAACAATTTAAATTTAGCATCATGAGTTCAGGTAAATTGTTGTTGGGTGTATTGGCAGGCGTAGCCGCCGGTGCAGTAATCGGGATTCTGTTTGCTCCCGATAAAGGTTCTGAAACACGTAAGAAAATCGCTAAGAAAGGTGAGGATTATGCCGATGGAATCAAAGAAAAATTTAACAACCTGATTGACGATCTGAGTCAGAAAGTAGATGGTGTACAAGCTAAAGCTAACAAAATGGCCGAAGAAGCCAACGTAACTGTTGAAGATGCAAAAGTATAGTGATATCAGGTTATGGAAGAACAATCGGGTTTAATCGAATCACTTATTGAAAAAGGAGAGCAATACGGCAAGACAACTATTGAACTATTGAAATTAAAAACTTTGGACAAATCGGCCGATGTGGCATCCAATTTGGTTTCATGGTTGATCGTGGTCATTTTTGCCGTATTGTTTTTTTTGATTTTGAATATTGGTGTTGCCTTGTGGCTTGGAGAGCTATTGGGAAAATCTTATTATGGCTTTTTTGTTGTTGCTGGATTTTATGCAATTCTGGCACTCATCTTCGGAATTTTCAGGAAACAACTGATTAAAAAGCCGATTAATGAATCTATTGTCAAACAAGTACTCGAATAAGCATCATGGCAAAACAAAGTGCAGTCGATTCGCTCAAAGAATCTATTCGCTTACTTGAAATCAGGCAAGCAGAGGAAGGTAAAGAGCTCAAAAAACAGTTTCGGGCTACCTACGAAAGCTTGAAACCTGTTAATTTGATTAAAAGTTCGATCCGGGAACTGTCAAATTCATCAGAAATAAAGAACAGTATTTTAGAAACAATCATTTCTGTACTTACCGGATTTATTACGAAAAAGATGTTTTTTAGGTCGAAGAGCAATCCGCTAATGAAAATGTTTGGTTCTGTAATTCAATATGGAATAACAAATTTGATTGCCAAAAATGCAGAATCCATCCGAAATGTTTTTGCTGAATTGATTGATCGATTTCGTCATCTCACCGAAGATAAAACTTCCGAAACGGAAGGAGAGGCTGTTTAGCCGTCTGCTCTTATCTTTTTTATTCTTCAAGGATCTTCCGATTTGCTTAATGGTAAAATGGGTTTTACCTGTTATTAATGTTTAATAACTGTATCTATACCGTTGTTCAAACATTATCTTTGGGAAATTTTTTGGAATTAATAACTTAAACCTCTTCGAGTGAAACAAATTCGTTTAGTTCTTCTGGCAGGAGCTTTATTCGTTGCTCTGATTACGAATGCCCAGAAGGCAGAAAAAAAATCATTGACTGTTGAAGATTTTGCAGGTTGGAAAGTGATGAGCAGTCCAATCCTATCAAATGATGGGAAAATAACAGCATTTTGCGTAAATCCATTGAAAGGCGATGGAAATCTGATTGTTAAAACTGTCGATTCGAAAAAGCAGGATACGCTCTCCAGAGCATATTCTCCCGGGTTTTCATCAGAGTCAGATTTTATCGTTTATAAGATTAAGCAGCCTGAAGATTCAATTCGAAGAGCTAAAAAGAAAAAGGTCAAGGCCGAACTGATGCCTCAGGATAGTTTGGGAATTTTTGTTTTCAAACATCATAAGGTTTATACTTATCCCTATGTGAAACAATATTCTTTACCCAAGGAGAATGCTTCATGGGTTGCTTTTTTAGCAGATATTAAAAATCCGACTAAGAAAGTGGAAAAAGAATCGGGAAAAAAGACTGAAGAGGCAGCAAAAAAAACAGAAGAAGCGGAGAAGAAGCCCGAGATAATGGAGCCAAAATCTGAATCAACCGAAAAAAAAGCCGAAACGCCAAAGTCTAAAAAGAAAAAAGATAAACCGGATGCTCCTAAAACAAAATTGGTGCTTTTTCAGGCAGCCACCGGGGATACAATCTCGTTTCCTTATGTAACAGAGTATTACTACTCACCCAAAGGGCATAAGGTCGCATTTATTAAGCAAATGAAGGATTCGCTCGATCGGACCGAAGTTGTTGTTTTTAATACCGAGAATGGAAAGTCGGATATTATCTTTAAAGAGACCGGTACCGCAAAAAAAATTGTTTCAGATCAGGAAGGTGGAAAGTTCGGATTTTTGTTTTCTGCGGATACAATCAAAGAAAAAGTATATAGTTTGTACTATGGTACATTAACTTCAGGAACTCCAAAAGCTGTCGTTCTTCCTGATGGACCAGGACTACCTGTTGGTTGGTCTCCGTCAGAGTATGGCGATTTATCATTTTCGAAAAATGGCCAGTATTTGTTCTTCGGGTCGAGCCAAAAACCGGAAGCAGAACCTAAAGACACGCTTCTGACAGAAGATAAACCGGTGCTTGATGTATGGTCATGGACCGATAAAGAGTTGCAGCCGGAACAGAAACTTAATGCAGATAAAGAACGAAAACGAACCTATAAGGCTGTTTTCCTGATTGACAAAGTAAAGACGATTCAGTTAGGTGATCCCACCGTTCAGGATATTCGGATAATTCAGAAGGGCGACGGCCATTTGGCTCTGGGAAGCGATCCTACGCCATATAAGCGGGAATCTTCATGGACAGGCAAATCTGCTGCTGATTATTATATTGTTGATGTAGAAACCGGAGTTAAACGGATGATTGTTAAAAATAAAACATCGGTTTCCATTTCTGCTGCAGGAAATTATGTCGTTTGGTTTAATTCTGCTGATAGTGCTTATTACTGCCGGTCAACGAATATTAACGTTACCGAACCCATCAATCTGACCTCAAAAATTCCGGTATCGTTTTGTGATGAACGCTGGGATATGCCCGATGATGCAAATACCTATGGAATAGCCGGTTGGTCGGAAAACGACAAATACATCTTTATAAACGACCGCTATGATATTTGGAAGGTTGATCTGGAGGGAATTAAAGTGCCGGTGAATGCTACCAAAAATTACGGACGGAAAAATTATCTCAATTTGCGATACTGCCGGCTTGATCCGGAAGAAGAGTTTATTGATACTTCAAAACCAGTATTGGTGAATGCGTTTGACGAACGGAGTAAATCGGAAGGCTATTTTTATGCCGATTTACGAAATTACAGTGAGCCCAAAATGATGTTGATGGAAGACTATAAATTTGAAGGACTAACCAAAGCAAAAAATGCCGATGTGTTAATCTGGACTAGGGAGAACGTGAGTGAATGCCCTGATTTATGGACCGGAGATTTATCATTTGGACACCGACATCGTCTTTCCGATGCCAATCCACAGCAAAAAGATTTTGTGTGGCCGGGTGTTCGTTTGGTTCATTGGGAATCATTCTCAGGGAAAAAACTGGAAGGTTTGCTTTATTTCCCTGAGACAATTGACCCGGAGAAGAAATATCCGATGATTGTTTATTTTTATGAGCGAAATGCAAATAATCTGCATTCCTATAGCAACCCTTCGCCATCTCGTTCAATTGTCAATAGTACATTCTATACCAGTAATAATTACATCGTATTCGTTCCTGACATTGTTTACGAAGATGGCTATCCCGGCAAATCAGCATTCGATGCGATTGTAAGCGGAACTCAATTTGTAAGTAGTATGTTCCCGTTTATCGATCGGAAACATATTGGTATGGAAGGTCAAAGTTGGGGCGGGTATCAAACGGCATGGCTTATCACGCAGACCGATATGTTTGCCGCCGCTTCTGCCGGGGCACCGGTTAGTAACATGATTAGCGCTTATGGTGGAATTCGTTGGGGATCTGGTGTTTCCCGAATGTCTCAATACGAACACACTCAAAGTCGTATTGGTGGTACTTTATGGGAAAAACCAATGCAGTTTATCGAAAATTCCCCCATATTCTATATCCCGAAGATAAAAACACCATTGCTGATTATGAGTAACGATAACGATGGTGCAGTTCCGTGGTACCAGGGAATTGAGATGTTTACCGCCATGCGTCGTTTAAATAAACCGGTGTGGATGTTGACCTACAACAATGAAGAGCATAACCTGAAAGCTGAAAGTTGGGCTAACCGAAAAGATTTAACCATTCGGATGAAGCAGTTCTTTGATTATTATCTGAAAGGGGAGCCGATGCCGGCCTGGATGCAAAATGGAATACCAGCAGTCAAAAAAGGGAAGTTCCTGGGATATTAGTAACGTTTTTGATTGAAGTCGTCAAAGTATAGTTTTGTTTGACGGTGTTTTTATAAAAAGCAGGAATGATCCACACCGATCATTCCTGCTTTTTTTGTTGAATATAATTAACGTGAGTTCGACCTAAGCCATTCTATCTACTCCATAGTTATCAATGATTTCCAGATTTAGAGAAGGTTTCTTAGGGAAGAAAGAGTAGGCAATCAAACCAGAGAGCAAGTTGGTAAGGAAAT
>Ga0302286_10001222_pt1 | contig 19376 bp, 10 predicted proteins | sample III_Fen_E2_3_FD_198765 | JGI IMG/M metagenome (GOLD analysis project Ga0302286, IMG submission 198765) | Peat permafrost microbial communities from Stordalen Mire near Abisko, Sweden - III_Fen_E2_3 | ecosystem: Environmental > Terrestrial > Soil > Wetlands > Permafrost | place: Sweden: Abisko...
TATTACCAAATTCGTATACCTTGGTAGCCAGTCCATTTAGGAATTCACGATCGTGCGAAACAAGAATCACGGTACCATCAAAAGCCTTGATGGCTTCTTTGAGGACATCCTTCGATTGCATATCCAGGTGATTGGTAGGTTCATCCAGGATGAGCAGATTGACAGGTTCCAACAGCAACCGGATCATAGCCAATCGACTACGTTCACCTCCTGAGAGAACTTTCACCTTTTTATCGGACGCTTCACCCCCAAACATAAATGCTCCCAGGATATCGCGTATTTTGGTACGGACATCACCGACAGCCACATAGTCGATGGTTTCGAATACTGTCTTATTTTCATCTAACAACGAGGCCTGGTTCTGAGCAAAATATCCGATTTTGACATTATGCCCCAGTTTCATGATACCTGAATATTCGATCTGATCCATGATGCACTTGACCAGTGTACTCTTTCCTTCCCCGTTCTTCCCAACAAAAGCCACTTTTTCACCCCGGTTAATAATCATCCCGACATTATCAAGAATCAAATTATCGCCATAGGCCTTGGATAAATGCTCTATTTCAACAGGAATACTTCCCGAACGGGGTGCAGGAGGGAATTTCAGGCTAAGCCTTGAATTATCTTCCAAATCAACTTCCAGACGTTCAATTTTGTCCAAATGTTTGATGCGTGATTGCACCTGTATTGCCTTTGTAGCTTTAGAACGAAAACGATCGATGAAATCTTCGGTTTCCTGAATTAGTTTTTGTTGGTTCTCATAAGCCCTCACCTGTTGCTCATGGCGCTCTTTACGAAGTTCAAGGTATTTTGAATAAGGGACATTGTAATCATAGATTTTCCCCAACGATATTTCAATCGTACGGGTAGTCACTGCATCAATAAAGGCCCGGTCATGGGATACCAGTAAAATAGCACTGTTCGTTGTAGTCAGGAAGTTTTCAAGCCATTGGATAGATTCAATATCGAGGTGATTGGTTGGTTCATCAAGCAGCAGCACTTCGGGATGTTGCAATAAGATCTTGGCTAATTCGATACGCATACGCCAGCCACCACTAAATTCGGAACATTGGCGATCAAAATCAGTACGCATAAAGCCCAATCCTAACAATGTTTTCTCAATTTCACCATAGAAATTACCCGTTCCGATAATTTGCAGGTGCTCGTTGGAGTGGGTTAATTTTTCGAGGAGGAGCTGATATGCTGCGCTATCGTAGTCGGTACGTTCGGCCAGGTCAACATTCAGTTGTTCAATTTCGGCCTGTAATCCAATAATATGTTCGAATGCTTTTTCGGCTTCCTGCATGACAGTAGTGCCTTCATTGTGGATCATGTGTTGTGGGAGATACCCGATGGTCAGGTCTTTGGGAATGATAACCTTTCCCTTAGTGGGTATTTGTTTTCCAGAGAAAATACGTAATAAGGTGGTTTTACCGGCACCATTTTTACCTACTAAGGCAATTTTATCTTTTGGATTAACCAAAAAACTAATTTCATCAAAAAGTGGTGATCCACCAAATTCAACAGTGAGTTGCTCAACAGAAATCATATAGTTACCTTAGGAATTACCTTAAAAAAAAAGAATTAAAAATAGATCAGCGTAGAAATTAAATTTTCTTATTGATTTTCGAAGTCAGTTTAATATCAACCTTTCTCCATAAAATATAGGTTAGAATGAATGCAATTGAAAGGGCTGTTAATATCAAGACACCAATGTTCCAATGCCGCCCAATAATTCCCAACCCAATAAAGCACAAAGATACGGATATTAAAACGAAAGTAACCTGCCTATGTTTCAGCCCGGTTTTAAGAAGTAGATGATGGATGTGGTTTTTATCCGGATGAAAAGGCGAAACCCCTTTTTTAATACGGGTCAACATAACACGCATCGTGTCAAATAAAGGAACTGAAAGTACACATATTGCCACAGCCGGTGCAGCAGACATTTTATACAAATCAGGTATATTCCCGTATGCATTTATTTCACAAAACTCAAATACATATAATGTAATCATGTATCCGAGAAGCAATGACCCTGAATCGCCCATAAATATTTTCCGTTTACCACCAAACACGTTGTATAAAAAGAAAACAAATAATGACCCTCCCATGGCGTAAGCCGATATGGCAAGGTTGATATTGCCCGTCAGATTAAAATAGATGCCAAAAAACAGGCAATAAAGTATTCCTAAGCCCGAAGCCAGTCCATCGACCCCATCAATCAAATTTAAGGCGTTTATGATAACCACAAACACAAAAAAAGACAGCAGATAACTCCATCCGATGGATAATCCATTAATTCCTAAGAAACCGTGTAAATGAGATAACCGGATATCGGATACCACAATTAAAAAGAATGCTGACACTAACTCACCCAAGAGCTTCCAGGTTGGTTTAATGGCAATCAAATCGTCTACAAATCCAATAATTAGAATAATAAATACACCAATAATTGTAAATTGCAGGTCACTGATAATGCCGTAACTAAAGAGAAAAACAGTGGATAAAAAAGATATAAAAATATTAATACCCCCAATATTAGGAATGATCCCTTCGTGTGATGTCCGTTTATTGGGTTTTACAACAAAATTCCTTTTTTTGGCAATATCAATCACCATCGGCATAAAACAGAGACCGATGATAAATGAAACTAATGTACTGAAGGCTGGAAAAGTATGTATGAAGTTATTTAAATAAAGCATTCTTAAAAAAATTATTGTTTATACATCCAATCGTTCATATTGAGAATTTTTGCTTAAAAATTCAGGAACAATTTTTTTCATGAGAGATACAGTCAGGAAATTCTTACACATATAACTGTATTGGATTAATTCATCAATTTGAACAGCTACTTTATCGTAATCATATTCTTGCACCTTTGCAATCATGATTTTGGGGTTATGGGTTTTTGTCGTGATTTCTTTTTGATTTAAAAGTTCCTCATATAATTTCTCTCCGGGACGCAACCCTGTAAATTCTATTTTAATATCCACTTCGGGAATAAATCCCGCTAAGCGAATCATTTTCTTTGCCAGATTCACTATTTTAACAGGACTTCCCATATCAAAAATAAAGATTTCTCCTCCATGACCCATAGACCCAGCTTCCAGCACCAACATGCATGCTTCGGGAATAGTCATAAAATACCTGATAATTTCAGGATGAGTCACAGTCACTGGACCTCCTTTTTCGATCTGGCTTTTAAAATGGGGAATAACTGATCCATTCGAGCCTAACACATTTCCAAAACGGGTAGTAATGAATTTAGTCGTTGTGTTTCCTTCTGCCTGGAGTTTTCGGAATAGCGACTGAACGTAGATTTCAGCGATTCGTTTTGAAGCACCCATCACATTGGTTGGATTGACTGCCTTATCCGTCGAAATCATCACAAAATACTGGACTTTATATTTTACCGCTAAATCGGCTAAATTCTTAGTTCCCCTGACATTAACCTGTACACTTTCAACAGGATTATCCTCCATAAGCGGGACATGTTTATAGGCAGCAGCATGATAAATATAATCAGGACGGAACATTTCAATAAGGTACTCCATCCTTTCTTTATTCCTGACATCGCCTAAGAAAGTACAGAAATTCTGATCAGGAAATTGTTCTTCCATTTCCAGTTTTAAGTTATGCATTGGAGACTCAGCCTGATCGAGTAAAATAATCAGATTCGGTTCAAACAGAACAACCTGCCTGACAATTTCACTTCCTATGGAACCGGCAGCACCGGTAATCAAAACAATTTTAGTTTTTAACTGTTTTGCTATTCTATCAGATGAGATATTAATTTTAGGCCTATCTAACAAATCTTCAATCTGCATTGATTTGATTTGTTTTATAGTCGGCATATCGTTTTGCCAAATACTCATCGGTGGAGAAGTAAGGACAGCTAGATTATTATTGAAAAACAGATCCAAATCTGTATTTGGATTTATCTGGTGCATTTTATTGGGCGAAACAATAATTGCTTTTGCCCTGGTCACTACATATTTTCTGACGGTTTTTTCATCTAAATGATATACCGGGACACCCATAATAAGACGTTCGGAAGCATTTTTATCATCATCAATGAAGCCTACCAATTTATATTTGTTATCTTCAGTAGAACGAATCATTTTAGCAATACCTATGGCAGCTGATTGAGTACCAAAAATCATGACAGGAGTAATTTGCCCGGAGTTCTGAGTAAAATACTCATAGATTGTCTTAGCTGTTAAACGTATGATAAAAAGTAAAAGAAAGGATAGCACTGCATATATCAGAAGGGTGGAGTAATAAAATATCTTACTGGAAGATGCTATGAAATAAATAAAATTCGCAAGAGATATTATTCCGATGTTAAGAAGAACTGCTAAAAGTAATTTGCTTGCATCTACATAACTCGAATAGCGTAATACTCCGGAATAAGTATGAAAAACCCAGAAGAAAAACAACTGGAGTGATATTAGGATTCCAAATCGTTGAAACACGTTCAATATTCTCTCATCCATTGCATTATTATATATTTTCGAAGAAATATTAACCGCAATATAATAAGAAAATAAACAAATAAAAATATCTAAGGACAATACAACCCAGCGAGGTATATATTTTATATTGGTAAGGTGTGAAAAAACATCCGAGCTCCACAAAAAAGTAAATCTGTCTTTCATGTCGTTTTTATATTATAGTCGGTATTGTTCATTTAAATAGTCTGCAAAGATAAGTTTAATAAGCGAAAAAAATACCGAATTAATATATTTCTGATTTTTTAAAACAATAATCTTCTGTAAACTTCTCATTTTAAAGAACTAAGTATTTTCATCCTTACAAAGCGGGTTTAATCTTGTTAATTAAAATTAGATTATAGTTGTCTATGCTGATTTTGATTAAAAAGAAAAAACATGTCGATTTATAGTAATAATTCGAGAAACGTAACTACCCAACGTGCGTTGGAAATAAGACTGCGGAATAAAGAATATTAGTGTGCTTACTGCTTAGGATAATTCAATCGGATGATTTGCTGATAAGACAGCAATAGATATTATACTGGCTGATGGTCCTGTTGCGATTGTTATGTCTGGAATGATAACCATCCTACCTTTTACATTGGATCAAATGATCTAGCCGGCTAAATCTCTTATTATGACAGTTAAACGCTCTTTCTTACACCGGATTTCCCATCATGTTTGAGAAGGTAGGCAAATTTATAGTGAACCAGGAACGAGTCTATCGGACATTATTCAGTTGAATGTAAAAAGCCGGCAATTCCCCAGCTGAGAAAGAACATCATCATTTTATGAGGATAGTGCTGTATCCCTGATTATAAATTTAAACAGAAACCCCGTGAATTTATTGAAATTCACGGGGTTTCTGTTTAAATTCAAGAAATACTCAATACAATCTTATTCCACCATATTGTGAAACACATTTTGTACATCATCATCATCTTCAATTTTATCAAGCAACTTCATAACCTGAGCTTTTTGTTCATCATTAAGTTCTTTCATATCATTCGGGATACGTTCAAATTCGGCACTTGAAATTTCAAAGCCATTCTCTTCCAGGTATTTTTGAATCAATGAATAGGATTGGAAATCGCCATAAAGTATGATTCCATCTTCATCTTCCACTAATTCATCCACCCCAAAGTCGATTAATTCTAATTCGAGGTCTTCTAATGAGACACCAGCTTTTGGGTTAATTCTGAAAACGCATTTATGATCGAATATGAACTGTAATGATCCTGTGATACCTAATGAACCTCCATTTCGGTTGAAATAACTGCGTACATTAGCGACAGTACGGGTTGGATTATCAGTAGCTGTTTCAACAACAATTGCAATTCCGTTTGGACCATATCCTTCGTAAACTACTTCTTTATAAGCTGACTCATCTCTTGAAATTGCTTTTTTGATAGCTCGCTCAACGTTTTCCTTGGGCATATTTTCCTTCTTAGATGTTTGAATCACCATTCGTAATCGTGGATTCGTATCCGGATCAGGTCCTCCTTCGAGCACTGCAATTGTTATCTGTTTGCCTAATTTTGTAAAAACGCGAGCCATATTACCCCAACGCTTCATTTTTGTTGCTTTTCTATATTCGTACGCTCGTCCCATAGTTTAGTTTTCTAATTGTTCTTATTCAGTGTTTTGTTACAAATTTAGATATTGTAAGGATAGATTAATTTCGTGGCACAAAAGTATTAAAACACTTGCATAATTCCATCACATGTTTCACTTTTTTTTAAATTAATTTTCTCTCTTTGGATATTTAAAATCAATTCCAGTCACAATTACAATCTTGTTTTTTATTTTTGTGAAGGAGTCCTTTTCTTAAATTTATCTTTTTATCAAGCACGAGATTCAATCCAACCGACAAATTAAAACTGGTTGAATTGTAGGGAATTGGTATAGTCAGGTTCGAATTCGTTAATCCCAACTCTGAAAGTGATAGGCTTGTTTTTTGGAATGGGATATAATCTGCAGCTAAAAACCAATGAAAAATGCCGGCTTTTATTCCTACACCTGCTCCGATTGTACTCAATCTTCCATTAAATACAGAATAACTTAAGGATGCATTCAACCATTTATAGGGTTTTGAGTTGACTGAAGCAGTTAATTCTTCAGCAACAGTATTTTTAAATAACTGAGAATAAGAGAGTAGGCCAAAACTCAACTGATCCTTGATAAGGCTATATTCAAATCCTAAATTAATTTTAGCAGTAGTGGTGGTGGTGTAAGAATTTGAAGTTAGGTTTGAACTGGAAGATGTTTTGAATGCTGCTACAATTGAATCGACTAAGTAGTTGTTTAAAACCAGTTTATTGTAAACATCCCGGTATGTGTTTACTGTTGAACTGTTATCGAATGATTTTACACCATTAAAAGTGTAATCGACCTTATATGGATTATTTTGAACATTTTTGGACCATCGTATAAATCCCAGGTCATTTATTGCAGCCGAGAACTTGATTTTTTTACTGTATCTATATTCAAAGCCTGCATCTATGCCGGCACCTATGCCGGATGGTTTCAACCAGTCAGTTATACTTGAAGGTGTAGTATATGAAATGGATTGATAATTTGAAGCGATATTAAGCTTGACAGGACCTGAATAATTTACAGTACCTGTCCCTTGTAGAACCCACTTTTCAGCACCTGATTGCAATACTAGCTGATTGTTTGTATTTAAAATATTGGCTGAGCCTATCAGTAGTTTCAGCTTCCCCCCCACCAACCACTTTTTATTTAGTTGCGTTGAGTAACCCAGTGCAGCCTCGGTGTAAACGCTTATATTCGCTTCCAGGTTCGTGAAATCAAATGTATTATTTTGGATATTAGCAGTGCCAAATAATGAAAGCTGAAATAAGTCTTTTGACAAATTGAGAACACCATCTGCTTTTTCGGTAAGTGAAAAAGTCAGGTAAGCTGATTCATGTCTAAACCCCAATGACAATAAATTGGTTTGAATATCTGTGCGTATGACAGTTGTTGGTTTTAAAGTATTATAGAAACGTTGCTCATTTGCCAAAGAATTTAAAAATGAAACCGTATTACCATTCTCACTAAAGATAACGTCTTTCAGAGTAAGCGAATTATTACCCACAGCAAACTGTGTAAACCCGATCACAGGTAAACTCAAATAATAATCAGTAGTCGGCTGAAATGATGGATTTAGAAAGTGACGTACCGGAACATCTTCCATGAAATAAAGAGTATTCACTTGCTGTGCATTGACGCAAAGAGGGATAATACTTGTCATCAACAAAAGAAACAGGTTTATTTTAAGTCTCATTTACAAATGTCTCATTTTTGAGTTTTCGTGCCTATTGTTGTATTTATATCTCCTTTTACAAACAATCCGACCTTTAAATCAAATGTGTTCCATTTTGTAAAATGAATGTTTGAATTCAGTTCTTCACCTTCAATCCGTACTATATACCTGATGGTTTTCGCTTTTTTCAGGATTGACAATTGCTCTTTAGTAACAACTATCTGCAAGGTTTGTTTCGTTTCCTGCCCAGGTTGTACCAATCCATTTGCATCTACTTTACCTGCCGCTATCACATATTTTTTCTCAAAAGTAGTTTGTAGCTTATATCCCAGGGAATCTATCAATTCAAATGTAAATGTTGTCTTTACAGGAAGACCATTGCTTATATTCAACACTAATGCTGTATAGGTAATATCAGTATAGGGATATACACTCAACGCATTCGAGATCGCTGAAAACACATTGGTGATTGAATCCTGGAATTGATAATAACTGCCTTTTGTAAAATTTAAAGGAACGATGGTTTTCAACATCACCTTTATATTGGCATCGGAGGTTATAAAGTTGGGTGTCCTATCCGTTGAATTTAATACGGAATCAACACTGGCTGAAAAATGATATTCTAACATGTCAGGGATAGGCTCTCTTTCAAAGAATTTGTCAGTACCTCCCCAGTCTTTATCGAGAGTTTGCAATCCTACATTTATAGTATCACCGGGTGATGTTGGCTTTCTTTTAAATTCTATGTTTGTATATTTCACCCCATCAAAAGATGCAAAAACAGGTAATACATTCTGATTGGTGCTCAGGAAAGCTTTAATATAATCTATTTTAAAATTTAAATAAGCACCTACATTGCTTGAAGCACTAATAGAAATCTTAGGGTTTGCAAATTTCAACGATCCGGTGGGGAAGTTTTTATTTAAGTCGATGTGTTGTTGTAGGGTTTGTGTCAGGTTGAAATCAGATTTGAAATTTCCATAAGCAACTGAATAATCCAGATTAGTAAAATTAATTTTACAGGTAATGGTTGAAGCGGGTGTCAAAATCAGGGGTAAAGCACCGGTTTTTACATCGATCAGAATTTGTATGGGCATTCCGGATTCTCCATCAGAAGTGCTCATCATGAAATTAGAAATATTTTTATAATTAATCAATCCAAAACCGGTAGGTGAAATGGATTGAGTGCTTGAACTACCATCAAGCATTCTTACTTTACCATTTGGGAAAACGATAGAGAATTTCAGATCGGCGGGGTTAATGCTTGCTAAATCTGAACTGACATCTACTATCAAACTGATTGTAGCAGTCTTAACAAGTATACTGTCAACATGATTTGCATTATTCGTATTAATTCCTAATCGGAGAGTATCATTGGATAGAATAGTGGGCACTGAAGTGTTGGAAGGTATATAGGCTACTACTGGACTCAGTTGAATATTCCTGATCAATTCCTGTGAGTTTTCAAGGAAATTAAGGGTGGGTAATATAAATTTCAAACTATCAAAACTTAAATAACTAATTTCGGAATCATCACCTATGATAAATCTATGTGCAGAATCATTATTTAAAATAATCTGACCTAGACTTAAACTAGCTCCACCGATTGGAACAATCAAATCGGGATGCAAACTTACCTCATTAGAAACATTGTTTAAATCAATATCAGCTTCGCAAGAAACAAAAAGAAAAGAAAACAACCCAAAAACGAAAAATATTAATCTTAAATTCATTCAGTTGTAAAATGTTTTTTTTGACGATTCAGAAGACATTTAACTTCTAATTGATCATACCTTGCCAAAGGTAAACAGTTTTACTTAGTTATTTATCAGCCAATTGTTATATTTTCCGTGTTAAAAGCTTTATTAGGAAAATTTACCAAAAAAACTGTTTCAGTGGCTCTCGTTAGTGCGGTATACAGCCAACGATAGAAGTCGCTGGTAAGTTGGTCATCGCTTACAAGGCCAGGATCAATAAATACTTTTTTCCATTGGCCACCCTGTGCTTTATGACAAGTAACTGCATAAGCAAATTTAACTTGTAATGCGTTATAATATTCATTTTCAAATATCTTTTTAAATTTCTCACGTTTTGTAGTGATTTCAGGATAATCTTCCCCAACAGCTGCAAAAAGGGTGTTTGTCATTTCATTCATTTGGGCAGGTGTCTCCGATTGTAATGAATCAAGCCATATACGGGCATCTATCTCCCAATCAAAATCCAACGACCGTAAAGTCAAATCTACAAACCTGAACCCATAGATCTGATGATATTTTTTCACCCTGACTATTTGTAAGATATCACCGTTGGCAATAAAATCTATTTCTTTGTAGGGTTTGTTCCAAAAGTAATTATTCCGGGTCACCATGAGCAAATCCCCATTGGCTAACTCATCTTCTTTCATCATTACCCGTGCACGTATGCCATTATTATAGATATTGGCTCTTTTATTTGAGCGGGTGACTACGATAGTATCCTCCACTCCTACCCCGTCATAAGCTTTCTGTATTTCGTCAATTAATTCCATGCCATTCAGCCTGCGGATATCATCAAAACCTGCCAGGTCAAAGCTCGGGAATTCTGTGGTGTGTGATTCTGTGAGTTGTTGCCGCAGAAAGGTGGCATTATGCAGGATACCACTTTCCAATGCCTGGCGTACTACGTGGGTAAGTGTAAATTCAGAGACTTTTAAACCATACGCCAGTAAATTTCCAACTTCAAGGGCAGGGCTATATGGCTGCATAACGGGAGGCAGCTGGGCTGTATCACCCAGCAATAACAAGCTGCAACCTTCGGCACCATAGACAAAATGGATTAAATCATCCAGAAGTCGCCCTGATCCAAATGCGGTTTCAGCCCCTGAATTTGAAATCATGGAAGCTTCATCAACAATAAAAAGAGTATGGGTATTCAAGTTGTCAGCCAGTTGGAAACGGAACTCCGACATGGACTTCTGACGGTAAATTTTCTTATGAATTGTAAATGCAGGATAACCGGAATACCCTGAGATAACTTTGGCTGCTCTTCCTGTGGGAGCCATAAGTATTGTTTTTTGTTTCAATTCATTCAATGCCCTGACTAAGGCGCTGATTACAGACGTCTTGCCAGTTCCGGCATATCCTTTCAACAAAAACAACTTCTCCTTATCAATGGACATTAGGAAAGTGCCCAAAGCATCCAACAATTGAAGTTGTTGTTCGTTAGCCTCAAACGGAAGTTGAGCCTGTATTCGCCCGGCAATAAAATTCTGTAACATATTGCAAAGGTAATCATAAGCAATTAATAATTAATAATGAACAATTAATAATTGTGTTTTGTATTCTGAATTGAAATAATATCTATTTTTGTTTTTTTATTCACGTAATTCGTCTATTAATTCGTTTAATCAGTTTTTAATTCATGTAATTCGTATCATATGAAAAAAGTAATTCTAATTTTTATGACAGGTATTCTAATGGCTTGCGGCTCAGAAAAAGCAGCTACACCTCGTATAGAGGATTTCAAGTATTCGGTGGATAAATTTGCAGACATTGAGATTTTGCGCTACCGTGTTCCAGATTTTGAAACATTAAGTCTGAAACAGAAAGAGTTGGTTTATTATCTGAACCAGGCAGCACTCGAAGGCAGGGACATATTGTATGATCAAAACAACAAACACAATCTATGTGTACGCCGAACCCTGGAAGCGGTTTATCTGAACTATAAAGGCGACAGGAAGTCAACAGAGTTCGACCACCTGACAACCTATTTAAAACGAGTATGGATGGGCAATGGCATCCATCACCATTATTCAGAAGATAAATTCATTCCCGAATTTCCATCGTCTTACTTTGCCACGGTGGTAAAAAGTATTGACACCTCTAAATTGCCCCTTTCAAAAGGTGAATCGGTGGATATGCTGATCGCTAAACTCACCCCAATCCTTTTTGATCCGAAAGTATATCCGAAACGAACAAACCAAGCTGAAGGAGTTGATTTAATTAAAACTTCCGCCAATAATTATTACGAAGGTGTCACTCAACAGGAAGTGGAAGATTATTATGGAAAAATGAAAAACCCAAAAGACACCACTCCGGTTTCTTATGGATTAAATAGTAAACTGGTGAAGCAAAATGGGGTTTTAGTAGAGGAAACCTATAAAGAGGGTGGACTCTATGGAGCGGCGATCTCCCGGATAGTAGGTTGGTTGGAAAAAGCAGCCAAGGTTACTGAGAATGATAAGCAACTTGATGTGATTAGTTCTCTGATTGAGTTTTATAAAACCGGTGATTTAAAGAAATACGATGAATATTCTATCAATTGGGTAGAAGACCTCAATTCACAGGTCGATTTTGTAAATGGATTTACCGAAACATACGGTGATCCGCTTGGCATGAAAGCCAGTTGGGAATCGATTGTTAACTTTAAAAACATAGAAGCTACCAAACGTACTGAAATAATCAGTGCCAATGCCCAATGGTTTGAGAATAATTCACCCGTGGAGGCTCGCTTCAAAAAAGAAACTGTAAAAGGCGTTTCGGCTAAGGTGATTACAGCAGCCATATTAGCCGGTGACTGTTATCCCGCTACCCCTATTGGCGTTAACTTGCCAAATTCAAACTGGATACGCCATGAACACGGCTCAAAATCAGTGACCATAGAAAACATTACCGAAGCCTATGATCAGGCATCCCTGGGAAATGGTTTCGCAGAAGAATTTATGTGGAGCGATACAGAACGTAGACGGGCCAAGGATTTTGCTTCCATGACAAATAATCTGCATACAGACCTTCATGAATGCCTGGGTCACGGTTCTGGCAAACTACTTCCGGGTGTGGATCCTGATGCCCTGAAAGCGTATGGTTCTACTATAGAAGAAGCTCGGGCCGATTTATTCGGATTGTATTACATGGGTGATCCGAAGATGACTGAGTTAGGGCTGCTTCCCCAGAAAGAGGCTTATAAGGCGGAGTATTATTCCTTTATAATGAATGGACTGATGACACAGCTTACGCGCATACAACCCGATAAGAACATAGAAGAAGCCCATATGCGCAACCGCCAACTCATTGCATCCTGGGTATTTGAAAAAGGGAAAGCCGATAAAGTGATTGAAATGGTAAAACGGGATGGTAAAACTTATGTGGTGATCAATGATTATAAAAAGCTTCGGACATTATTTGGAAATTTACTGGCAGAAATACAACGTATTAAATCAACCGGTGACTTCCTGGGAGGTAAAACTTTAGTCGAAAACTATGGCGTTAAAGTCAATCAACCGTTACATTCCGAAATGTTGGAACGTTATAAGAAACTTCATTTAGCTCCTTATCGCGGATTTGTAAACCCTGTATACACGCTCGTGAAGAACGATAAGGGTGAAATCACAGATGTAGCAATTTCCTATACCGAAGGATACATTGATCAACATTTACGGTATTCAAAGGATTATTCTAGTTTACCAACCTATAATTAAGTATACGTAAAGCTATTAATAAACGAGCTTATCTCCTGAAGATATAGACTCGTTTATTTTTTTGTTACGGAAATCAATCAGCTCCACTATTATTTTCCGCATTTTTCCTTCTAGGGGGGTATTATCATCCGAATAGATCACAAAGTCAGCCTTCGAAATCTTCTCTTTCTCCGAGAGTTGGTTGGACATACGTGCTCGAACCTGTTCCGGGTTTACTCCATCCCGATTGACAACCCGTCCTATTCGAACTTCTTCGGAGGCGGTAATTAGAATAACCTTGTCAACCAGCTTATTAAATCCACTTTCGTATAAAATGGCAGATTCAATGAAAAGCATCTTTTTGGGTAATCTGTTCATGACCCAGTTATTGAAATCCTCCATCACCAATGGATGCACAATGGCATTCAATTTCAGTAGTAAATCAGGTCTGGTAAAAACTATTTTTCCTAGGGCAGAACGGTTTAACCCTTGCTCTGTATATATATCTTTCCCAAACAAATCCACCAGCTTTTTCCGCATGGCAGAATGTTCGTTTTGCAGTCTGCGGGCTTCTAAATCGGTGTCATATACGGAATAACCTTCCGCACGCAACAAACTGGACAGTGTTGATTTACCACTGCCTATTCCACCGGTTATCCCTATGATGAGAGGTCTTTGCATTAAATAGATTTATAGAAGAATTTATAGAATACCTTCCATTGTTTAAAATAAAACAATAAAAGCATTTCAACGGTTCAGCAGTTCAACAATATTAGTATTTATTGAGGTTTTTAGAATCCAAAGCTAAATCCCACTGTGATAGTTGTATTTATACCTTGCAGGTATGCGGGAGTAAATAAATCAAGATAACCCTGGGCGGTTTCCCGTACTTCGCCGGCAATGGGCGTGGAGGTCAGGTTATACCCGCGGATATCTGAGTAGCTCACATTTATGAAGGCATAGGCATTATTAACAACCTCATATTGTGCATTGAACCCGATCGTTTTATTACTCCATGTGATTTCACCCAACACAGGTTGGCTGATAATATTATCTATAATATGGCCATCACGCACATAATCATATTCATTGCCATGCTTTGCATCTACATACGACAGACTTACATCCAATCCACGAATCGGCTTATATTTCAGGGCAAGGTATATTTCCTGTGAATTATCATCCAGATAACTTCCCAGGTTATATCCATTCGAGGCCCAGGTAATGGCAGGAATCGAATGTTTGTAGTTGATGATGTTGGTACGTGTAAACTCTCCGGTTACCGATACATTCGCAAATGGGAAATTGCTCAGGGTGGCACCTACTTTCACTGAAACAGGATTCTTTTCGGCACTGCTTGGCAGGAACCTGCCCCAACTTATTTCATCAGAATATATCGAAGTAAAAAGATGGAGATGTTTTATATTCCGCGAACTGAGGTTCATAAATACCTGGGAATTCTGGTTTTCGAGTCCCAGCCCTTTGGTTAAGGTATGGTCAATTGATTTGTAAAAGGCGATAGGTAGAAAATACGCAGGTTGCACATTTTCCTCGGCATAGATAATCGAATTCCCAATGGACAGATTCAGGTCATGTATGGGAGTAAATGTAAACATATTCGCGGCAATAAATTTATTACTCATCCTGTAATGCTTTGTTCCGAGATTATCCATATAATAACGGGTTGAATCGAGGACATTGGAGACCAACCATCCATGAAAGTATTGCATCTCGAACCATTTCACGGGTTTTAGGTGTAAGGTCAGCATTGGAAACGAAGGAGTCCTTCCCGACAGTATATTTGATCCATGATAATTATCTCCCCAGATCACATTGTCTTTTACCAACCCGATGGAACCCCAGTTCCAGGAGTATTTTATTCCTCCACGCGAATCGCTGAAATCCCCTCCTGATGTAGACTCCTTATATTCATATCCCGGAGAATCATTTAAATAACTAGGTCTTGCCAACAAAGGCCCATCAACCGAGATATCCCGCAAACTCCCGTAAATACTCAGGTGCTTTCCAATCATCATTTGCAAATCAGCCCCATACCAACGTTTAACGATAGTACCATTTCCATTGGAAGTGATATTCATACCCAGTATTGGCGATATTCGGGCACGAAACAAAGTATCCCGGTAATTAAATGCTGGTTGAAGGAATGCAAAGGTCAGTTGGTCATTCCTTTTCAGGGAAAAGTTGGTATTCGGTAGTTTACCCTGTTCCAATGCAAATTCATTCAGGAAAAAGGTCAGGTCTTCCCATTGTCGATGATTCAGCTGTGTAGCCTGTTTTTGCGCTTCAAGCAATTTCCCGGTAATAAACCCCCTGGAATATGGCTTTGCTACCGAATTCAGGTCTATGATCCCGTCCATGGCCAATTCATCCAAGTAATCATAAATACGAGTATATGAAATATGCTCAGGTATGTCCTGAGCATAAATTGATAACATGACTAAAGAAAGTACTACGGATAAGATGGTTTGTTTCATGTTTATTTTTTTCAAGTAGTAAGAAAAATGTCTAAGGTCTTGAGTCTTTCGTCCTGTATCCTTTGACATTTGTTATTTGTCTTCTGTCCTTAGTCTTTAGTCCTACTGCACATACATTATACTGGCCGATGAAGGGGCGACTGTAAACAAAGTCTTATCTACAATAGAAATCCCGCTTAAATTGATTTGACCATCATGACAGACAAGATTCCATTCACCTTCCGGTATTTCTAACTTCACAGGCTTCCTGTTCCCGTTTAAGATGACAAGGATATCTTTCCAGACTTCATCATTGACATGATTGGTTAGCAGATAAGCGACAACATTCGGTATCCCGGTTTTAATAAACTTCAGGTGCTGCTGAACCAGTTCCTGGGTAGGCATTCTAAAAGCTGAGTGTGCTTTACGCAGGGCAATCAATCCTTTGTAATAATTGAAAACATCTCCCTGGGTTGCCTTTGCATTCCAGTCAATTCTGTTTACAGAATCGGGTGACTGATAGGTATTGTGTATGCCTTTTTTATTCCGGTATAATTCTTCACCGGCATAGAGAAAAGGAATCCCTTGTGAGGTAAATACTATTGTTTGAGCCAGTTTATTAAAACGGACTAATTCTTCATCCGTCGCACTCTCCGGTTTCGAATATCTCAATTTATCTACCAGGCACATATCATCATGGCATGATACATAGTTGATGGTTTGGGTCGGGTTATTGACATAAGGTTCCTTGGAATAAATCAACTTCGAGTAATCAATGCTATCGTGCTGTGTTCCTCCTACAATCCCGAATTTTACACTTTCCTCCAGGCTGTCTGTACCCGACACAAACCCAGGTAATTGAGCGTGCATCCAGCTTCCCCTGAGAGCATCCCGGATGTCATCGCTGAATACGGCAATATTATCCAGTTGTTTTGCATTCTTCTTGACAGCCCGCTTCTCTTCCGCCAGTGGTGAATTTCCTGCTGTCCAACCTTCTCCATACATAAAAAGGCTTGGATCAATTTTATCCAGTGCTGCCCGGATTTCATTCATGGTTACAATGTCATGAATTCCCATCAGGTCAAACCGGAATCCATCCACATGGTATTCAGTCACCCAATACACCACCGACTCAATCATAAACTTGCGCATCATGGCACGCTCTGAGGCCGTCTCGTTGCCACAACCCGAGGCATTCGACCAAGTGCTGTCGGCATTCATCCGGTAAAAGTAACCGGGAGCCAATAAATTCATATGGGAGTTCTTTCCTGCTGCTGTATGATTGTACACAACATCCATAATGACCCGGATTCCGGATTGATGTAATGACTGTATCATCTGCTTGAATTCCCGGATGCGGGACACAGGGTTGTACGGATTGGTGGAATAACTTCCTTCCGGCACATTGAAGTTGACAGGATCATATCCCCAATTGTATTTGTTCTCATTAAGCTTTGTCTCGTCTACGGAAGCAAAGTCAAATACAGGTAATAAATGAACATGGGTAATCCCCAGTTCTTTTAAATGATCAATCCCGGTGGATTCGCCTGTCGAATTTTTAGTACCGTGTTCAGTAAAAGCCAGAAACTTGCCCTTATTCTTCATGCCTGAATTCGAGGCAACAGAGAAATCGCGTACGTGTATTTCATACAATGAGATATCGGCAAAGCTATTTAGGGGAGGTCTTACATCGGTTTCCCAACCTAACGGGTTCGTTTCGTTAAAATCAATAATTGCAGCACGTTTCCCGTTAACCCCGGTGGCTTTTACCCACATTCCCGGGGTTTCTTCAAGCCATTTATCTTTTATTTTAATCTGAAAAGTATAAAATTTACCCTTCAGGTTCTCCTCGATCATAAGCGTCCAGGTTCCTTTCTCCGAGCGTTTCATATCATGTGTCTGATAAGCTCCTCCTTCACTGCCATTGTTATACAGTAATAATTTTACATCCGAGGCTGTGGGAGCCCATACCCTGAACCTTGAATCCTGAGGAGTATAGGTTAACTCCAGGTCTGATCCTTCGTAAACCGGATAATCTTCAAAAGTTGCATAATGTGGCGTGGAGCTGCATCCGCTTAAAAATCCGGAAATCACTAACATAATGATTGAATGTATTTTCATGGTTAATCTGACTGAATGGGTACGATGGTCTGAACAAGTACTGGTATTAATATTAAAAGTAAATACTTCCGGGAACGTTAATTGGCTGGTTGAACTATCCCATCGCGTTTCAATATTGCATCAATGGTCGGCTCCTGACCGCGGAAACGTTTATATAAAATCATCGGATGCTCGGTACCTCCTTTGGTCAGTATATTTTGGCGAAAGGAATTTGCTGTTTTCTTATCAAAAATACCATTTGCTGAAAACACTGAGAATGCATCTGCATCGAGCACTTCAGCCCATTTATAACTGTAATATCCGGCTGCATATCCTCCGGAGAATATATGGCTGAACGTAGGACTCATCCCGGTGTTCGGAACCATAGGCAGCACCTGTGTCGAAGCCATCTGTTGCTTTTCGAATCCGATCACATCCCCTTCAAATGGTTTCTCAAGTGTATGCCATCCCATATCCAGGTAGCAAAAGCTTAATTGTCTCAAACAAGAGTAGGCGGTATTGAAGTTCTCGGTGGCTTTTATTTTCTGTATTAAATCAGCGGGTATCTTTTCACCGGTCTGGTAATGTTTGGCAAAACCATCCAGGAACTCCTTTTCTGAAGCCCAATTTTCCATAATCTGGGAAGGCAATTCAACAAAATCACGATACACATTCGTTCCTGAGAGGGACTCATACGTACACTTTGTGAGCATACCATGCAGCGAATGGCCAAATTCATGAAGGAATGTTTTCAATTCATCATAAGTCAACAAAGCAGGCTTGGTATCGGTGGGGCGCGTGAAATTCATCACCACCGTTATCTGAGGCCGGCTGTCCGTCGTACCGATTATGCTCTGGGCTTTAAAATCATTCATCCAGGCACCGGCACGTTTTCCTTCCCGTGGGTGGAAATCAGTATATAGAACGGCTAGGAACTTTCCATGTTCATCTGTCACATCGTAAGCCTGAACTTCAGGATTGTAAACCTGTATCTTGGCATTCTTAGTAAAGTGAATCCCATATAAGTGTGTAGCCAGTCCGAAAACACCTTTCTTTACATTTTCAAGTTCAAAGTAAGGTTTCAGCATTTCATCATTGACAGCATACTTTTCATCTTTCAGCTTTTCGGAATAATACGACCAATCCCAGGGGTGTACTATAAAGTACGCTCCGTTTTTAGTAGCGTAATCCTGCACCGCCTGATATTCCTTCTCAGCTTCAGGTTTGTAGGCTTTCAGTAGTTTATCCAGCAAGTTGTATACGTTGGCCTTATTTTCAGCCATACGGTCTACCAATTCATAATCGGCATACGATTTATAATCCAGCAAATTGGCTATTTTCAACCGGGTATTGGCTATTTTCCGTACGTTTTCCACATTGTCATATTCACCCCCTGTCATACATTTTGTTGTATTGGCCAGATAAAGTTCCCGGCGTAAATCGCGGTTTTCGGCATATTTCATAAAAGGCACATAACAGGTTGCTTTCAAATTGAGCAACCAGCCCTCCTTTCCTGCCTTCTTGGCATTGGATGCCAAGACCTGCAGAAAGTCATCTGGCAATCCTGTCAATAATGCTTTATTGGTTATCAGTAGGTTGAATTTATT
>Ga0302286_10001223_pt1 | contig 19375 bp, 13 predicted proteins | sample III_Fen_E2_3_FD_198765 | JGI IMG/M metagenome (GOLD analysis project Ga0302286, IMG submission 198765) | Peat permafrost microbial communities from Stordalen Mire near Abisko, Sweden - III_Fen_E2_3 | ecosystem: Environmental > Terrestrial > Soil > Wetlands > Permafrost | place: Sweden: Abisko...
GTTTTGAAGATTTCTTTTTACTACCCGACAACTTTACACAAGTAAAACAGAAAAATTCTGAAATAATCCCTAAATGGTTTTTCTTATCTACACCCGATTATTTCAACAAAAAGAACAAACATAAAGTAGTCGGACTTCCTAAGAACTTTGCAGGATCTATTTCTCCTGAAAATGGATTAGCTTGTAGTGGAATTATTTTACGTTCTGATCCTGTAAATTATATTTTGTCGCCAAAATACACTGAACATATTCAAAATGAATTTAGTGACACAATGAGTCCTAATCAACTTTATTGCGTTAAGATGTATGTGAGTTTTGCGAACAACTCAGGTTTTGCTTGCGACGATTTATCGATGTATTTTTCAAACAATAAAATCTTTTTCAAACAAAAAGACGACATTCTATTATATAAACCCCAAATAGAAAACTACCCAGGCAATATAATGATGTCAAAGAACGAATGGGTTCTGTATAGTGGAATTTATAAAGCTAACGGTGGTGAAAAATTTGTAACTATTGGTTCATTTAAACAAACCGAAGATGTAAATATGTTACGGGTTCGTTCGAAACTTCGTAAACGGATGCACTTTTTCTCGTACTATTTCATCGATAATTTATTTATAAGTCCAATAAAAGACACTTCGGAATGTCAATGTACAGCTTGGTCAAAAACACTAGATCCTAAATTTAAAAATAGAACATATCTTCCAACAGATACAATTGATTTTGTAAGTAAAAACGAATATTTTGGTAATGTGGTTTACGATAAGCCATTCCGTTTAAATAATGTTTATTTTAATTTCGACAAAACAGATTTATTACCTGAATCATATACTGAACTTGATAAATTATTTGAACTTCTTTCAACATTAAAGAAAGTAAAAGTTACCATTCAAGGACATACCGATTCGATGGGAACAGATACATACAACAAAGCCCTGTCGGAAAACAGAGCATTATCTGTACAAGCTTATTTAATTGATAAAGGATTTGACCCTAAATATATTAAAGCAATTGGTTACGGATTTGCAAAGCCAGTAGAATCGAATGCAACACCCGAAGGACGTAAAATGAACAGAAGGGTCGAATTTATTTTAACAAGAGTTTATACCAAAGAAGATGAAGAATAATATATGGAAAGAAATCGTAGCTAGTAGTTTCATCTTTGCAACGATTTTTCCCGCTTGTACCAACAATACAAAAACAGAAAACGACCAAACCGTTCAACAACAAGAAGAAACAATAGTTACCGTTTCATTTCCATCAAAATCGACTGTTTATACCATTGGCGATTCCGTATATTTTGCTCTCGCATATGATTCGTCTAAAACATTTACGTCCGTTGAACTATATCTTGACAACAATAAAATACATGTTTCGGATTCTAAAATCACATCATTTAGCATTAAGACTGACAGCTTAATGGTTGGCACACATACATTTTCATGCAAAATAAAAAAAGAGAATGACTATATTGATGTTGATAATATCAATTTAACACTACTTTCCAACATACAACCCGCTGAAGGTGATTATAAAATTAAAAAGGTATTTCCCCACGACATTCGTGCATACACCCAAGGATTGATTATCGAAAACGGGAAAATGTACGAAGGTACGGGTATGGAAGGCGAATCGGTAATAAAGGAAGTTAATATAAAAACAGGAGAAACTATTCGTGACATGGGAATTCCTCAAGAATATTTTGGCGAAGGAATTACATTAGTTGGGAATAAATTAATTCAATTAACGTGGCGTTCAAATATCGGTTTTGTATACGATAAAAAAACATTTAAAAAACTTCGTGAATTCTCCTACTCAACCGAAGGATGGGGATTAACATTTGATGGTAAAAACCTAATAATGAGCGATGGGTCTGAGAATTTATTTTACATGGACACTGTCAACTATAGTGTTTTACGCAAAGTTCAGGTGTATGATAATCACACAGCCATTACGAAACTTAATGAGCTAGAATATATCGACGGATTTATTTATGCGAACATTTACACAACCGATTTTATCGTAAAAATTGATCCAAAAACGGGAAAAGTTATTGAACGTTGGGAAATGCCTGACCTTTTAAATGAAAGTGACCGCATGCCCGAAACCGATGTATTAAATGGCATTGCTTACAATAAAGACACAAAACGATTTTATATTACAGGAAAATACTGGCCTAAAATGTTCGAAATGACATTACAATAATAGCCATAGGAAATATAAATCAATTGACTATCTTTGTAATACAAAATCCCTAAAAGCACTTCAACCCTAAAAGTAAATATCATGAAGAAAGTACTTTTTTTAGATCGTGACGGAGCAATTATTCACGAACCCGTTAGTGATGAACAAGTAGACTCACTTGAAAAACTAGAATTTCTCCCTTATGCTATTTCCTCATTAAAGGCAATTTCGGAACAAACCGATTATACCTTAGTTATGGTAACAAACCAAGACGGCTTAGGTACCGATTCGTTCCCCGAAGAAACATTTTGGCCAGCACACAACAAAATGCTTAAAACACTCGAGAACGAAGGAATTACATTTGAAAAAATACATATAGATAAAACCTTTAAGCACGAAAATGCCGATACCCGCAAACCGGGAACAGGCATGCTTACCGGATATTTCTCGCAAGAATATGATTTAGAAAATTCTTTTGTTATTGGTGATAGAATTACCGATGTTCAGCTTGCCGAAAATTTAGGATGTAAAGCAATTTGGCTTTTACCTCCAGAACGTTCAAACGAATTTCAAACACAAGGAATAACAGAAACATGCATGCTCATTACCAACAGCTGGTTAGAAATTGTTCAATATTTGGTTTTCCCAATTAGAATATCACGTATTGTTCGCAAAACAACAGAAACCAATATTACCGTTTTCTTAAATCTTGATGGAACAGGACGATATTCAATTTCAACAGGATTAGGATTTTTCGATCACATGTTGGAACAATTAAGTCGACATTCGTACTGCGATATGGATATTAAAGTAAAAGGCGATTTACATATCGATGAACATCATACAATTGAAGATACTGCAATCGCATTAGGTGAAGCATTTGCTTATGCATTGGGCGATAAAAAACGAATAGAACGATATGGCTTCCTTTTACCTATGGACGATTGTTTGGCACAAGCAGCAATCGACTTTTCGGGTCGACCATGGTTAGTGTGGGATGCTCCCTTTAAACGCGAAAAAATTGGAGATACGCCAACTGAATTATTTTTCCACTTCTTTAAATCGTTTTCCGATGCTTCAAAATGTAATTTAAACATTAAAGCAGAAGGTGAAAACGAACATCATAAAATAGAAGCGATATTTAAAGCTGTAGCAAAATCGATAAGAATGGCTGTTTCACGAAACATGCAAAATCAAGGTTTGCCAAGTACTAAAGGAATGTTATAGCTAATTATTTAGAATTAGTAAACCAGTGATTCTAAAACTAGCATATTGGATTCTATCCTTGCAAACATTATTCAAGCCTTGTCCGTGTAAAACAGACAATGATAATGCAAAAACTAAAATCAGAATAAAACATATTGAAACAGTTCAATTACCTCGATGTATCAACGAATCGTCGGGGTTAATTGTCCTTAACGACACCATATATTCGCATAACGATAGTGGAGGTCTACCTTATTTATATCGATTCTCAAAATCAGGTCAGTTATACGATTCCGTTGAAGTAAAAACGGCTAAAAATGTAGATTGGGAAGAAATTTCAAAAGATGAAACGGGGAATATTTACATTGGAGATTTTGGAAATAATTACAATGAACGACATGATCTTTGTATTTATAAAGTTGACTCCTCAAAACATACAAGCAAAATCAATTTTTCATATTCTAATCAAACCGAATTTCCTCCAATGAAGAGGAAAGATAAAAACTTCGATTGCGAAGCTATGTTGAGCTTTCAAGGAAATCTGGTGCTTTTTTCTAAAAGTAAAACTGCAAAAAAAGAGTTGGTTTATCTTTTAAATCCAAATAAAAATACTTCCAGTTTAAAACCTTGGTTTCATTTCAAACTCCATGAAAGAGTTACTTCTGCAACAGTAATTTCGAATAATAGAATTGCGATATTATCTTACGGGAAATTAATCGTTTGCAAATTACCCAACGTAACAGATTCAAAACCTACTATACAAATAATTTCATGCAAAAAACTACCATTCGCTCGTCAATGTGAAGCAATTGCATACGATTCGGGTAAATTATATATAAGTAATGAGCAAGGTAAATTGTTTATTTACTCAATTACAGATTAAATTCGAAGTCGAATACCAATATGGTTCTGTTTAAAGACAAGGGCACAAACACTTAAGTAAATTTTAATTTTTCGGTAAAGAATAAAACATTTATTCATTCAATTCTTTTGTAAAAATTATATCTTTGCACATAATAATAAAATCCAAAAAGTAAAGCATTCAATGAGTAGTGTTAGAAAAATTAAATCGGCTTTAATTTCCGTTTATAATAAAGAAAATCTTGACGTTATCGTTGAGAAATTGAAAACATTAGGTGTAACGTTTTATTCAACTGGAGGAACACAAACATTCCTCGAAAGTCTTGGAGCAAAGGTTAATGCCGTTGAAGATTTAACTGGTTATCCTTCAATTCTTGGAGGAAGAGTAAAAACCCTTCATCCAAAAGTATTTGGTGGAATTCTTTCTCGCAGAGAGTTACAAAGCGATAAAGATCAACTTGCTCAATACGAAATTCCAGAAATCGACTTAGTTATTGTTGACCTCTATCCATTCGAAGATACATTAGCTTCGGGAGCTGGAGAACAAGATATTATAGAAAAAATTGACATCGGTGGTATTTCATTAATTCGTGCTGCTGCAAAGAACTTCAAAGACGTTATCATTGTTCCATCGCAAGCTCAATATAGCAATTTGATTGATCTTTTGAATGAGAAAAACGGTGAATCAACAATCGAAGATCGCAAGAAATTTGCTTGTTCAGCATTCAATGTTTCATCGCATTACGATTCAGCTATTTTCAACTATTTCAATAGTTTTGAAAACAATGCATCTGAAAAAATAAGCTTAGTTAATGGTGAAGTACTTCGTTATGGAGAAAACCCACATCAACAAGCTACGTTCTATAAATTCAACAATACCAATACTCAAGCATCTCTTGCTAATGCTCAAGTATTACAAGGTAAAGCATTATCATATAACAATATGTTAGATGCTGATGCTGCTTGGAAATCGGCAAGTGATGCTTATCATGCAGTATCGGGAATAAAAAACAAAGTTGCAGTTACCGTTGTAAAACATCTTAATCCTTGTGGATTAGCTGTTTCTGATTCTGCAATGAAATCACTAGAATTAGCATGGGCTGGCGATCCAGTAAGTGCATTTGGTGGAATTGTATGTTTTACGGCTGAAGTTGGTGCTGATATTGCACAATGGTTTTCCGATAAATTCATCGAAATATTAATTGCTCCTTCATTTACTGCTGAAGCACAAGAAATATTAGCTAAAAAGAAAAATCTTCGTGTTTTAGTTACTCCAATTAAAGCTGAAATTTCAGGCGAAAAATTATATCGTTCAATTAATGGTGGATTATTAGTACAAGACGAAGACGAAGGACTAGATACAGAATACAAACAAGTTACAATTAAAGGATTTGATGAAAAGCAAATCGACATGGCAAAATTCGGTACGCAAGCGTGCAAGAATTTAAAAAGTAATGCCATTGCAATTGTATCGCAAAACTCTGATGGCTCATACTGGTTAACAGGAGCTGGAATGGGTCAACCAAACCGTCTTGATAGCTTACGTTGGTTAACAATACCACGTTTCTTACAAAAAGAAGGATTAAAAATAGAAGAATCGGTACTTATTTCTGATGCATTTTTCCCATTTAGCGACAGCGTTGAGGCGGCTAACGAATATGGCGTAAAATACATTGTTGAACCAGGCGGAAGCATCAGAGACGAAGACGTTATTAAAGCTTGTAATGACTTTGGTATTGCCATGGTATTTACAGGTAGAAGACATTTTAGACATTAAAATATTTAAAAAAGGATATACAAAATGGGAATTTTTTCATTTTTGAATCAAGAGTTGGCAATTGACCTTGGAACGGCCAATACCATCATCATACACAATAATAAAATTGTTGTTGATGAGCCATCGATTATTGCTGTAGACAATAATACAGGGAAGCCCGTTGCAATTGGTCATCGTGCACGTCAGATGCAAGGAAAGACACATCAAAATTTGACAGTAATTCGTCCAATGAAAGATGGTGTGATTGCCGACTTCAACGCTGCGGAGTTAATGATTCGCGGTATGATTAAAATGATTGATAACCGAACAAAACTTTTCCAACCAGCATTGAAAATCGTAGTATGTATCCCATCGGGATGTACTGAGGTTGAGCTTCGTGCTGTACGTGACTCGGCAGAGCATGCTGGAGCTCGTGAGGTTTACATGATTTACGAACCAATGGCAGCAGCCTTAGGTATCGGAATTGATGTTGAAGCTCCCGAAGGAAATATGATTGTGGATATAGGTGGAGGTACAACTGAGATTGCTGTTATTGCACTTGGTGGTTTAGTTTGTAATAAGTCTATCCGTATTGCTGGTGATGAATTAACTGCAGATATTCAAGAATATATGCGTTACCAACATAATATTAAAATTGGAGAACGCACGGCTGAAGAAATTAAAATCAACGTAGGTTCTGCACTTCCCGATTTAGATGAACCACCAGCAGATTATATCGTTCGTGGTCCTCACCAAATGTCGGCTTTACCAATCGAAATTCCTGTAAGCTACCAAGAAATTGCACATTGCGTTGATAAATCGATTTCAAAAATTGAAACAGCAATTCTTTCTGCATTAGAGATTACACCTCCCGAACTTTATGCTGATATATACAATAAAGGTATTTTCTTAACTGGTGGTGGAGCTTTATTACGTGGTCTTGCAAAACGTTTGACAGAGAAACATAAAATTAAAGTTTTAGTTGGTGCCGATCCATTACATGCTGTTGTTCGTGGAACTGGTTTAGCATTGAAAAAAGTTAATGAATATCCATTCTTAATTCGCTAGTCGAATTAAGAATTTTGATTTTATTAGTAATATAACATGAAGTAAATTGAGGAAATGAGATCATTATTTGAGTTTCTTGCCAAGTTTCATCTTATTATCCTTTTCTTGATTATTGAAGTGGTATGTTTTATTTTCATATTTCACTTTAATGAACCGCATAACGTAAAATATTTAACGTCGGCCACTAAAATTACTGCTACCGTTTATGAAGGGAAAAACGTTGTTGCTAAATATTTTAATCTCTCGGCGGTTAATAAAGAATTATCGGAAGAAAATGCTGAGATTAGAAATGTTTATACTCGTATTGACAATCCTCTAATCCTTAATGCAGACAGTATTCAAGATACTGCATATAAGCAACAATACACTTACACATCGGCAGAGGTAATAAACAACACTGTAATATTCCCTAAAAATTATTTAACAATTAGCAAAGGTTCCGATGCCGGTATTGAACCAGATATGGCTGTTATTGGATCTAAAGGAATTGTTGGGATTGTATTCTCGGTATCAAAACATTATGCAGTTATCATGTCAATACTTAATCTTGATTTTAGAGTAAGTGCACAATTCAAAAAGAACCATTATTTTGGATCATTAGCGTGGGAAGTTGGAAATGCTCGCATTGCTAAACTTCATGAAATTCCTTATCACGTTGATGTTAAAAAAGGCGATACGATTATAACAAATGCATTCTCAAACATTTTCCCATCGGGTATTCCAATTGGAGTTGTAAGTAACTTCAAAAAGAGCGGTGGCGAAAACTTTTATGATATTGATATTACTTTGGCTACCGATTTTAAAAATGTTCAACAGGTGTATATTATCAGAAATATGATGAAACACGAACGCGATTCGATTGAAAAATTAATGCATGCAGGAAAATGATAGACAATATTCAGCGTAATATTATTCGTTTTTTCGTACTAGTACTATTACAAGTATTAGTCCTCAATAATATTCAGTTGAGTGGATATTTGAATCCTTACTTGTATGTATTATTCATTATCCTATTACCTTTTGAGACTCCAGGATGGTTGGTTTTAATTCTTGGATTTATCATTGGGTTTTCCATCGATATTTTCTCCAACACCTTGGGAATAAACGCAGCAGCAACAGTAGCTATGGCATTTGCTCGTCAACATTTACTACGAAAACTTGCACCTCGTGGAGGCTTTGATTTAAACTCATCGCCCGATGTTCATACTTATGGAATTTGGTGGTTTGTTAAATATTCGTTTATGCTTATTTTCATTCATCATATTTACTTGTTTTATTTGGCTGTATTTAGTTTTCAGTTCTTTTTCAAAACACTACTATTATCGATTTTAAATGCAATAGTAACATGTGGAATAATTGTATTAAGTCAATATATTACTCGTAAAAAATAATAACCGAAAAAATATCCAGAAAGGATATCAAAACACTTATAATAGTAATAGAAACAAATGAAAGATAGGTTCTCGGAACGGAAAATTATAGTAATCGGACTCATTGTATTGGTGGGATTGCTGTATATTTCACGCCTATTCTATATTCAAGTTGTCGATTCTCAATATCTACTTTCTGCAGAAAACAACTCTCGCCGATATGTTGTAAAGTATCCTGCTCGTGGTCTCATCTATGATCGTAAAGGTCGATTGATGGTATATAACGAAGCGTCGTATGACTTAATGATTATCCCTGGTCAGGTAGAAGCATTTGATACAACAAGACTTGAAGACATATTAGATATTACCCACAAGCAGTTTATAAAATATTTCAAGAAAGCAAAAGATTACAACAATTACCGTCCTTCGGTATTAGCAAAACAGGTTTCTGCGGAACAATATGCTGTTTTACAGGAAATACTGTATCGATATCCTGGATTCTTTATTCAACCACGTACCTTTAGAAAGTATCCTTACGGAACTGCTGCTCACATGTTAGGATATGTAGGTGAGGTAGATAAAAGAGTTGTAGAAAGACATCCATACTATCAACCAGGTGATTATATTGGTATTAGTGGTTTAGAAGAGGCATATGAAAAAGCATTACGCGGACAAAAAGGTGGTGAATTTTATAATGTAGATGTTCGAGGACGAATTAAAGGTCGCCTAAGAAATGGAGAATACGATACAATAGCTGTTGTAGGTAAAAACTTATATACAGGCATTGATATTGAATTACAGAATTATGGTGAAAAATTAATGTACAATAAAAAAGGAAGTATTGTAGCAATCGATCCATCAACTGGCGAAATTATTTGCATGGTTTCAGCTCCAACGTATGACCCTAATTTACTTGTTGGTCGAAAACGCACAGAAAAATATTGGGAACTTTTTAACGATCCAATTAAGCCATTATTTAATCGTGCGATAATGGCAACCTATCCTCCTGGATCAACCTTTAAACCAGTTAATGCTTTAATTTCACTTCAAGAAAAAATCATCAATTTCAATACAACATATCCATGTCATAATGGTTATTTCTCGGGTCCTATTGCTGTTCAATGCCACTCCCATTATTCACCTATTTCTTTATCCGATGCAATAGCCGTTTCATGTAACTCTTATTTTTGTAATAGTTTTAGAAATTTTGTTGATGACTCTAAATTTGGAAGTCCCCACGCTGGATTTACAGCATTTCGAAATTATATTGATTACTTTGGCTTTGGACGAAAATTAGGAATAGAATTCACAAATGAAGTCGCAGGTAAATTCCCTCGACCAGAGTATTATGATAAGTTGTATGGAGGCCCCAAAGGTTGGCGTTCATTAACGATATTCTCTTTAGCAATTGGACAAGGAGAAATGTGTTTAACTCCACTTCAAAACTGTAATTCGGCATGTATTATAGCAAATGGTGGTTATTACATAATTCCTCATGTTGTTAAAAGAATAGATGGTGAAAAATCAATTGACCCAAAATACAGAGTAAAACACTATGTTCCAATCGATAAGGAATATTTTCCGTTTTTAAAAGAAGCGATGAATAAGGTAACTACTCGTGGAACTGGAGGAACGGCATCGTGGTGCGAAATTCCAGATATACCCTCTTGTGGTAAAACGGGTACAGCACAAAACCCTCATGGAGCAAACCACTCAATATTTATAGGATTTGCACCTAAAGATAATCCTAAAATTGCAATTGCTGTTTATGTTGAAAATGCTGGTTATGGAGCATCGTGGGCAGCACCAATAGCGAGTTTAATGATGGAAAAATATTTAAAAGATTCAATTTCGAGACCTTGGGTCGAAAAATATATATTAAACAAAGACTTTTTACATGGCACAGTACAAGGCGCACCAGATAATTAGTAACATCGATCGGCCTATTTTGATAGTGTATCTTTCCATGGTATTTATGGGATGGTTAAATATCTATGCTGCCGTATATAGCGATGTTCACAAAAACATATTCGATATTAACATGCAATATGGCAAACAGTTAATTTGGATTGTTTTTGCCTTTTGTATTGGATTAAGTTTACTTTTTATAGACAGTAAATTCTTTCCCGTCTTCACCTACCCCATTTATATAATTACGGTCATGATGCTCCTATTGGCATTGGTAGCAGGTAGAGAAGTAAATGGTGCACGTGCTTGGTTCGAAATTGGAGGATTACGAATTCAACCTGGTGAGTTTGCAAAAATATCAACATGCTTAGTCGTCGCGAAAGTTCTGAGTCGATTCAATGCCAAGGCAGATTCATTTAAAACCTTAGCATTGATAGGTGGTTTACTTGCTTTACCTGGAGCTATTATTCTCCTTCAAAACGATACTGGTTCGATGTTGATGTATGTTGCTTATGTTATTTTATTATATCGTTTAGGTTTATCGCCAATTATTCCAATTTTAGGAGCCGTATTTGTGGTTCTCTTTATCATGTCGATGTTTTACCCGCCCATAAATGTTGCTTATGCCGTTATTATCATCAGCTTTGCAATATATTACTTTGTTTATCGTGACCTAAAATCTTTCCTTACTGCATTAACTATTTTTATTATTTCTTTAATAATTAGCTTTTTGGGTGTATTTATATTTTATAAAGTATCATTCGAAAGTATCCTTTTTGGAACACTAATTATCAGTTCATTACCCTTTTTACTTATCGCTTATCGATACAAACTACAACAAGTATTTTTAATTGTTTCAGTCGCAATTGCAAGTATTGTGTTTGTGTATTCGGTTGAATATATTTTTAGCAATGTTTTAGAAAAGCATCAACGTACTCGTATCAATGTTTTATTGGGCTTAGAGAGCGATTTAAAAGGTGCCGAATATAATGTTAACCAATCGAAAATTGCTATCGGTTCGGGTGGATTTGCGGGAAAAGGATATTTACAAGGGACACAAACAAAATTCAATTTCGTACCTGAACAAAGTACCGACTTTATTTTCTGTACAGTTGGCGAAGAATGGGGATTTTTAGGAAGCTTAACCGTTGTTGGACTCTTTGTTTTTCTACTTGTTAGGATAATTGTTATTGCAGAAAAACAACGATCCTTATTCAGTAAAATGTATGGTTATGGAGTTGCTGCACTTATGTTTTTCCATTTTGTGATAAATGTAGGTATGACTATTGGTATGGTTCCCGTTATTGGAATTCCATTGCCTTTTTTTAGCTATGGTGGATCATCGCTTTGGTCATTTACTATACTACTATTCATATTTTTACGCCTCGATTTAGATAGAGATAATATTATTCTTTAATCAAATCAGTAAAGCTTTATTTTATTAGCTGTCAATAAATGTTTACTTTTGTATATCAAAAATATTTTGAGCTATGAATAAAACCGTAACCACGTTCGACTACGAAGAACTTGTAAGACTTCTTGAAGAAACAGACGACAAGTATGTTTTCGAAAAAGTAAACATCGTCCCAAAAGATGATGACTTAAGAGATCGTTTGAATAAATACGTAGAATGTAGTAACATGAATCGCAAAGCAGTTCTTGGTATTGACATTTATAAATACAGCTCATTCAAAGAATTTGAACAATCGTTAATTCCTTTCCTTTTTAAACTTTTGTTTCGCGAAACCATCGAAATGTGTTTCAACAATCATAAATTCTTTTTTCAAAAATACACGAAACAAGAAATTGAAGATAGCTTCATTAGTACTGGCGATGGTGGTTTTGTTATCTTCGACATTCCACTTCACGCATTGTTATTTGCTTGTAATTTCTCGATTGTTTTAAGAACCCACAACTCATACCATTTCTATCCAAAACTCCGTAAAATTATTGGTGGAATTAGTATTCGTTATGCCATTACTTACGATCAATTATATTATTTCGACAAGAGCCATTACGGTACAGCTATTATAAACAATGCAAGAATATTGAGCCGCGATAATTTGAATCGTTGCTTGATTGACCAAAATGTTTACACATGGTTTACTACCAATATCGATGGATTTGAAAATCTTCAAATACTAACCATCAGCGATATGGCAAACATTTACGACTTCCAAGGTAGTTACGATTATAGTGTTTTGAAATCGTCGCCCGATGCTTTATTCGACGAAAAGCCAACACGCGAACATGGAATCATCAATTCTGATGTTTTAAAAATTGGTGAAATTCATTCGAAAGAAGCGGTTTTAAATATCTACAATGTCCATCTTCAAGTTACTACACATTGGCAACGTCAAGATATGCGTAAAGTCATAACCATTAGTTTGGGTAATTTGAATACATCGCATTTGATGTAGATTGGATTAATATAATTGTTTATATCAAAACAGACTAAAATCAATCTCCCAACCCTCTTCGCCAAGAGGGCTTAAACAGCCTTAGACGCTAACGGATATATATATATTTAAAAATGTCTTTTTCTAAGAAGCATATTCTTTTTTCTTGTATCGTTTTATTGATAGGAATATTTGTATGCTTTTATCTCTTTCGTTCTAAGAAAAAACACACAATTACCCGATCGTTTTATTTCTGGAAATCGGAATTTGTGCTTTCAAGTTCGGAGCAAATTATGCTTCAAAATCTTGGCGTTAAAAAGCTTTATATTAAACTTTTTGATGTAGATATTGATAAGGCAACACAAAAAGCACTTCCCTTAGCAAAGATCCAATTTACACAAGCAGTAAACCCAAGTTACGAAGTCGTTCCAACTATTTACATCACCAATAAAACACTATTACAAACGCCAGTTGAAAAAATTGCTGAGTTAAGTAAAAACATTGCTCATCTAATAAAAAGTATTGGATCAAACAATAAACTTACATACAAAGAGATTCAGTTCGATTGCGATTGGACTGATAAAACTCGACTGAAATATTTTACTCTATTGCAAGATATTAGGATCTATTTTCCTAAAGCAACTTGTCTGTTATCGGCGACAATTCGGTTACATCAAATAAAGTTTTTTTCGAAAACGGGAGTTCCGCCAATAGACCGAGGAATGTTGATGTTTTATAATATGGGAAAACTATCTGCCCAATCATCGGATAACTCAATTTTCAACGAAAACGATGCTTTAAAATATTCCAATTGGATAGATCTTTATCCTTTGCAACTTGATGTTGCTTTACCAATATTTTCATGGGGAATTCATTCAAGGAATAAGCATATTGTAAACTTATTGAATGCAGTAACAAAATCTGAAATAGAACAAAAACAACAATTTAAAAACTGTGGAAATAATTGTTATAAAGCAGATAGTGGCTTTTTCTATCGAGGCGATTATTTTATGCAAAATGATATACTCAAAATTGAAGAAATAACTCCCGATATTTGCAAACAAGCTTCGGAACTCGTTGCTGATGAACTACCGTCAACTAATCGTTCCGTAATACTTTATTACATCGATTCAACCAATATTTCACGATATGAAAAAACAGATTTTGAAACCATTTTTACTCGGTTTAAGTAGCCTTTTAATAATCTTTGGGACATACAAACTAATTGGATGTGCTGGTGGTGACGACGACTTTAGCGTGTATAGTTTTTTCGATGCTAACCTTGATACACACAAAAACGATATCCCATTATTTGTATCGTGGAATATGTATAATGGTTATTTCGATTATACTATTGAACAAGAATCGAATACCAAAGAATGGAGTAGTTATTTGAATGGACGCATTTCGAAAGATGGAATTATCGACTTGTTTTATGACTACTATATTAACAGCGATTGTATCGATTCGATATACCAATTTATTGACAATAAAGGTGTCAAACCTGTTAATCTAAGAGTTAAGAAATTTGCCGAAGAATTTAAAACAATTACAAACAACAAAGCTATTTTACAATATATAAAATACGCTAAAGACATTGAAAAGCTTTGCAATATATACGCCTGGGACGATACAAAGCCCGATCCAAAAGAGTTAAATCAAGCAATTATTTATGGAACAGGTTTATTGAAATCGTCGAAAGATTTGTTTTTAAAAATAAGACTGGCTTTCCAAGTTGAACGACTATATTTTGCAAAAAAAGAATATAAAAAATGTGAAGATTTTTATAAAAGCAGCATTGAACCAATAAAACCAACGGGAACGATGAAGTACCGCACTCTAGGTTATTATGCAGGTTCATTGTTTCATCAGAAACGATTAGCAGAATCGAATTACTTATTTTCATTAATCTACGATCAATATCCCGAAGCGAAACGAACAGCTTTCGAAAGCTTTCAACCTTGGGAAAATGCCGATTGGGAAAAGACTCTGACATTGACACAAACAATGCACGAAAAAGAAGTGTTATGGCAGTTATTTGGAATCTATGCCGATCCACTAAAAGGGATGAAGGAAATTTATAAGTTAAATCCGAAATCGGAATTACTCGATTTGCTTTTGGTTCGTTCAATCAACATTGTAGAAATCGACACGTTGCCTTCGGCTACAGAAAAGCAACACTTTTATACCACAATTAATGTTAGCAATATCGATCTGTTTAAAACGGCAACAACGCATTCTCGTTCGCTCATTACATTTAGGCACGATAACAAGTTTTCGGATCTTGTTTCATTTGTTGAAAGCTGTGCCAACGACAAATCGATCAGCAATCCATGTCTTTGGTATAATGCAGCAGCATATTTAGATCTTATTTTCAAAAATCAAGATAAGTGCAAACAGTTTCTTGCCAAGGTACAAGCCTTTCCGAACGTATCGAAAGAGAATATACTGCAAGCCAACACAACTGATTTGTTGATGACCGTTTTAAGTTTCAAAAACATTGACACGAAAAAAGAAGAAGTGATTTTTGATAAAATGTCGAAAATCCCCAAAGAAGCCAATGCTTTTGATTTTAGCATGAACCATTTGGCAAAGCTCTATGTGAAACAAAATAACCTATTGAAAGCTGAACTTTGTAGAAACGAAGCTGGTGCCGATGGTTTTTATATTGATAGCAATAATGTGAATGTAATGCTGGCTTTTATGCGAAGTGCAAAACTTAGTAATTGCGAAAAATTCTATGCCGATCATTATCGTTTTAAAGAAGCTGGTTTGGTTGAATATCAAGCAGTAAATGCACTATACAATTTAGATTTCACAAAAGCTATTGCAAAATTTGCAGAGAATAAATCGTCGGGCAACGATGAACTGTATGGTAATCCATTTAATATTCACATTAACGATTGTCATGATTGCGATCATGCAGCTGCACAAAAAGTTAAATACAGCAAAGAAACATTTACTCAAAAGATGTTTGAAATGCTGAAAAAAACGCAATCGTCAACCGATTCGGACGAAGTTGCACAAAACTATTTTCTATTTGCCAATGGACTTTACAACATGACATATTACGGTAATGGCAGAATGATTCATGAAACCAGTCTCGAATTAGGAGAAATAACCAAATCGACCTATAATACAACGCAAACCAGTAGTTCTGACCTTCGTTTTTCCGATTGCAAACCTGCTCTTGAATATTATCAAAAAGCTATGAAATATGGCCGTTCGCGAGAATTTAAAGCTAAATGTGCATGGATGTGTGCAAAATGCGAGTTGAACATTGCCTTCGAAACAAATGGATTACCACTAATCAAAAAAGATGTGTATGCCGATTTTATTGTTGGCGACTATTTTAAACTTCTCAGAAAATCGTATTCAAACACCAAGTATTACAAGCAAATAATTCAGGAATGTGGTTATTTCTGTACGTACAATGGTGGTGGAATTAATTGTATGAAGAATAAGGAATACTAACCTTTTTACTAATTGACAGAAAAATTTAATACTCGTTGTATTGAATGGTTTGTAAGGATGTTTTGTAGAGCCGTAGCCTGCTACGGCTTCTTTATTTTCAAATATATTATAACAAAAGCCGTAGCGGGCTACGGCTCTACGAATACTGATTGAATTGGGATTGACGTTGTCTTTTTTGAATTTATATTTTCCATGTTTTAATAGTCACTGCTAGGTTGAAACCTCGTAGGTTTGTCCGACTTTAATTAATAATACCATCTCAATTGATAAACTATTTTCTATTACATTAGCTTAAATAATAATATACATTAAAACCTATGAATGCATTAAAGACTATATCACTTTTGCTTCTATTATCATGGCAAACAATAAGTGCACAAACTACGGTTTCGATACAAATTAATGCATCGTTAGGGAAACAAGCAATTTCGCCTTATATCTACGGCAAAAACAATAATCTTTCCGATAATTCGTCAAGCCCTACTACCTACAGTCAATTTAAAAGAATGCGTGAAGCAGGTTTGCGATTTACTCGTGAATTTGGTGGCAATAATGGTACTAAATATAATTGGAGATTAAAAATGACTTGTCATCCCGATTGGTACAATAATGTTTATTTGCACGATTGGGATTATGCTGCTCGAAAGCTACAAGATAGTTTACCTGAAGTTCAAGGAATGTGGGCATTTCAACTTATTGGCTCAGTAGCAAAATCGAAGCTCTTTAATTTTAACGATTGGAATTTTAATAAGGGAACGAGTTGGAGTGGAACTTGTCAAAATTTAGCTGGTAAAGGTTTAGTCGATTCATCGGGAGGATGTAAAGCGAAACAAAATGGTGATACAAGTTTATATCTTACATCATGGACAGCCGATTCGACTGTTGGAATTTTAGACCATTGGTTTGGTGCTCAAGGATTGGGTTATGATGAAAACCGCATTCAATATTGGAGCATGGACAATGAACCTGAAATTTGGAGTGGAACACACGATGATGCTATGCCAACACAACTATCAGCCGAAGCATTTATGCAAAAATATTTTGAAGTTGCTAAAAAAGCTCGAGCAAAATTTCCTAATATAAAATTATGCGGACCTATTCCAGGTGCTGAATGGCAATGGTATTCATGGAGCGACAACAAAATATCGTATAACGGTAAAATGTATGGATGGCTTGAATATTTTATTTTGCGTTGTGCCGAAGAACAAAAAGCTACAAGTATTAAGTTGTTAGATGTTTTAGATATTCATAACTATCCCACTGTTACAAAAGATTCAGATATAGTTCAGATCCACAGAATGTATTATGATCAAAATTACATATATCCAGCGGCAAATGGAGTTAAAAAAAGTGGAGCTTCGAATTGGGATAATTCTATTAAAAAAGAATATATTTTTGTGCGTTGTAGTCAATGGCTTACAACATATATGGGTGCAAATCATGGTGTGAGCTTTGGCGTTTCCGAAAGTGGTGCAGCCAATAATAGTGCATCGGTAACAGCAGTAAGTTATGCTTCGATGCTTGGAACTTTTGCCGACAACCAACTAGATTTTTTTACACCTTGGTCGTGGTATCCTGGAATGTGGGAAACAATGCATTTGTTTAGTCGTTATGCAAAAACAATCAGAGTTCAATCGGAATCGAGTAATGAACATTATGTTACGGCCTATTCGTCGGTCAATGCTGCAAACGATTCAATGACGGTTATCTTAGTAAATAGATCATTGACCGAAACAAAAAACACAACAGTTTCTCTTTCAAACATAACTGTACCCGATGGTGGATATCAAACCTTGCGATTATCGCAACTACCAAGTTCCGAAACCTTTGTATCGCATACTAATAATAGTTTAAAATCAGATTATGTCAATGTAGCGGCTCAATCATTTCCAATAACATTACCTCCATTATCTATTACCGCTGTTGTATTATCTCAGCATCCCAAAGAAATTAATTCTTTAAAAGAAATTGAAACCGAAATTTCAATTTGTCCAAATCCGAATAATGGACTTTTCACCATTAGTTCATCATCAAAAAAAATAAATAAAATAGAGGTATTTGATGTTTTGGGACAGAAAAAAGAACAAATAGATTACACGACAGATCAAACGATAAGCATAAACTTGAGTGAGCTAAGCAATGGACTTTATTTTTTGCATATAACAACTATCGATGGAATTATAGTTAAATCAATAGTCATCCAAAAATAGTATTGAAACTTTTTCTAAGTAATTTCGATTGTAACCAATTTGAAATCCCCTCGACTAAGCAAATATATTTAACTTTGCAAAAATATTTGAATACCTTAAAATGAATAATCATTCAATTGAAATAATGTCGCCAGTAGGTTCACGCGAATCTTTAATGACAGCAATACAAGCAGGAACAGGCTCGGTTTATTTTGGAATTGGCACGCTAAACATGCGTTCAAAATCGTCAGTGAATTTCACTGCCGACGACCTTAAAGATATTGCTGATCTTTGCAATCCACTTGGCATAAAAACCTACTTGACCATCAATACTGTAGTTTACGAAGACGATATTGAAACAATGCATGCAGCCGTTGATGCAGCTAAAGCTAATAACATAACGGCAATTATTGCATCCGATATGTCAACCATTATGTATGCACGTAGTCAAGGAGTTGAAGTACATATTTCGACTCAATTGAATGTTAGCAATAGCGAGGCATTGAAGTTTTATGCTCAATTTGCCGATGTCGTTGTTTTAGCTCGCGAATTAACATTGCCACAGGTTAAAAAGATTTACGAAACCATTCAACGTGATCAAATAAAAGGGCCACATGGCCAATTGGTTCGAATAGAAATGTTTGTGCATGGAGCATTATGTATGGCTGTTTCGGGGAAATGTTATTTAAGTTTGCACGACAATAATCACTCGGCTAACCGTGGCTCGTGCCTGCAAATGTGCCGACGAGGATATACCGTTACCGACAAAGAAACAGGACAACAATTAGACATCGACAACGAATATATAATGTCGCCCAAAGACTTATGCACCATAGGATTTGTCGATAAGTTAATAGAATCGGGAGTACAGGTTTTTAAAATTGAGGGTAGAGCACGTGCAGCCGAATATGTTAAAACAGTTACTTCATGTTATCGCGAAGCTATTGAGTCATATTA
>Ga0302286_10001229_pt1 | contig 19304 bp, 11 predicted proteins | sample III_Fen_E2_3_FD_198765 | JGI IMG/M metagenome (GOLD analysis project Ga0302286, IMG submission 198765) | Peat permafrost microbial communities from Stordalen Mire near Abisko, Sweden - III_Fen_E2_3 | ecosystem: Environmental > Terrestrial > Soil > Wetlands > Permafrost | place: Sweden: Abisko...
TCAAATTAGAGTTTTTGCAATTTATTTTCAAACTATTTTTTCAACGAAATTTTGATATTGTAATTTGAAATAAATTACTTTATAAGGAGAGACTAATTAAGCATCAAAGCCTCCGTATAGAATAAATATGTCTTTATATTGGCTTTTACTTGAAAATGTAGTGCCATTTTTTAGCACTTTACCAATTATTTTACCTGTTTTACCTCTTGTTTATATGTTATTAATTCCAAAACAGATACCGCACATATAAAATAACACTAAAAATCATATACATAAATCAAAAAAATGCCACAATATTCCTTAGTGTGAATGCAAATTAAGACAAATATGTTCAAAAATGAGGTTTGGTGTAATTTTTTGATTTTTTTTATTGTGGATTCTCGGATTTGATGTAACTTTGTCGCCAAATCTAAAGAGAGTACATAAGTGTTTTTTTGTTGACTTGCCATCTAACTCGTTTGCTTATGAGGGCTTAAGGCAACAGACCAGTATCCTGCGATCGATAACAATTGATCGCAGGATATACTGTTATAGATATTTGTGTACATTTAGTATTTTAGTTGCATGAAAGTTAATTATTTAACATTGTAATTAAATGCTATTTAAAATAAATAAGTGTATGAAAGTTGTGCGTTTATTGTTTTTCTGCATATTGTGCTTAGGTACAATTCCTATTGCAGCGCAAAACAAAATAGGCGAAAACCCAACCTCAATTCAGCCAGGTTCATTGCTTGAACTTGAAAGTTTGAGTAAAGGTTTGCGCTTGCCAAGAATTCCCCTTAATGATGTGCATGTATGGACACTGGATGGAACTGCGGTGTCCGGCATGATTATTATCAATGAAAACGGCTCAGCTCCAAAGGGCATTTATTATTGGAGCACAGATCAACTTCAATGGGTTCGTATTGTCAACTCTTCCGAATTATCGTCATTAATAACAGCTGGCACCACCGTGTCAAACACTTCCACAGGTAATAACCTTACTACTACAGTAAATGGTGTTACCGGATCGGGTGTCACAATTATCAACAACAATTCTCTTAATGTAGCTAACGGAGTGCTTACATCAACCGTCAACGGGGTTGCAAGCACCGGCGTGAATGTGCTTACTTCTGCCGATAATGGATTGTCGACTACAAACGGGAAAGTGCAATTGGGGGGTACTTTGGTACAACCTACCAATATCGAATTAGGGGCTAATAATATGTCGGTCACTTCTAATTCTACAGGCAATCTGGGCATATTTCAGGCAAATCCCGACAAACAACTACACATTGGCGTAAAAGTCGATCAAATCAAGATAGATACTTTGACTACACTGAATTCATTGAATGAATCGAGTGACTATATATTAGTGTATCAAAAAACCGGCTCAGGCAATGCCGGGATTGTAAAAAAGGTACCTGTAAGTACACTTACAAATAATGCTACCGAACTCGTAAAAGTATTTACCCTGAATGTGGAGGGCATGATGGGTGGAGGAGCCACTTTTTCACTCGACTTTAGTGGAGCTCAATTGGGCAATCAGGTAATAGCAAATGCAATAACACAGCCTGTGGCTCCCGAACTGGACGTGGGAGAAGATAATGGATTCGGAATTGCCAATGCCTATGTATCCTCAGCCGACAAGGTGGCAATTAGAGTCCTTACTCCACAAAGACTTCAGGGAACGGTTGATATAAGAGTGCTTGTGAAAAAATAAGTAGAACCATAATTAAAGAGAATAAATACCAAAACAAAATCAAAATGAAAAATTTAATCAAGTTATTGTTTGCGGTAGTGCTTTTTGGAGTGTTTGGATTTAATGCCCAAGCCCAAACAGTTACATCTACCAACAAAGCGAATGCAATCATTGTGCAAAGCCTCGCCAGCGTATCCAGCCCGGTTAGAGGTATGATCGTGTTTTCGAAAACTGACGGAGGCGCAAGTGGTGCTTTCTATGTAAGAGACTACACAAAGTGGGTACCCCTTGCAGAAGTTCTGGCTTCAAATGGCCTGACAAAGGGTACAACAGACAACACTATCCGATTGGGAGGAGCATTAACTGCCGCCACCACTATTTCACTTGCGGGGTTTGAATTTAGATTGGGTGATTTATTGTATAGCACCAATCCTACCACTGATGATATATTAGTGGCAGATCCTACAACCGGCTCAGTAAAAAAGGTAAAAGTAGCTGATTTCTTAAGCAACTTAACCGTTAGCAATGGTTTAACCAAAGTGGGGAATGATATTCAATTAGGCGGACCTTTATCCAAACCTACCACTATTGCTACTTCAGCCGCGAATCCTTTAAATATTACCGGATTAACCGCTACATCTGTCCCCGGCACCAATAATGTTGTGATAACAGATCCGTCTACCGGTACGTTGACGCAAATAACTCCTGCCGATTTGTTGGCAGGTTCAACAACCAATAGCCTGACAAGTGCTGTAAACACAATGACTTCGACTGTGAATGGTAAAACAGCTACAGCTCCTATCGTCAATTCAAATGTGGTAGGCCTTACAGGAAATGATTTGACATCTACTGTGAATGGTGTTGCAAGCTCTGCGCAATCATTGAATGGTTTACAATTGACAGGTGATGTAAGCGGCACATTAAATGCCACAAGTGTTGATAAATTGAAAGGTACACCGCTTAGTATCGGGACATTGGCAGATAAAAATATTTTACAATACGACGATGCAACCAAGACATGGAAAAATGTCGATGCAAATGCTTCGTTGGCAAAAAATAATGTAACAACAACTACGACTGCTGTTACAATTACAAATCCTACAGGGCAAGTAGTAGGTGGTAGTGATTTGGGAATTAATGTGGCCAACTATGTAGGTGCAAATGCTACCACAGCCGGTGTTGCCGGTTTAGTTAATCCTGCTGCTGCCGGCGATCAAGGCAAAGTATTGAGTGGTGCCGGTACTTGGGTTGACCCCAATGCAGCTTTGGCAAAAAAAGACATTACTGCTACTGGTAGTGTGGTTACTGTTGCTAATGGTGCTGGTCAAGTTGTTGGAGCAACAAATGTAAATCTTGATGTACAAGGTACTGCAGGTGGTGTTTTATACGGTTCCGGTACAGGTACTTCGGCTGCTTTTACTGCAGCAGGAACTGCAAATCAAATTTTAAAATCAAATGGTGCCGCAGCTCCTTCATGGGCTGATGCCAGCAGTTTGGTTACAATTGCAGCTCCAAATGCAGGTTCTACAGCAAATGCAGGAACAATTACTACTAATGGTTCAGGAGTAGCTGAACTCAAGCTTTCTCCTGCTGATGGTTCAAACCCGGGTATTGTAACTACAGGTGCACAAACAATTGCCGGCGTTAAAACTTTTCAGGCTCCACCGATTATTCAGAATCTGACTACAGGTACAAGTACAGATAATGCTGTTGTAGCTGATCCATCAACAGGTCAGTTGAAACAAATCTCAATGTCAAATTTAATTGTACGCGCTACTCTTACATCAACAATTGATTTTCCTGCCGATGGATTCTATCTTCAGGGAAAAGCCTCATATACTGTTGCAGGTGCTAAAGTGGGCGATGTGGTACAAGTGACAATTACCAGTGTACCGGCAACGGTAGTGACACCTCAAACTGCTGCAGCTACATCTGCCTCTGCTGATGTGGACATTACAGGACAGGCAGCTATAGACGCAGCCGGTTTTTCAATCACCAACGGATATGTTTCAGCCGATGGTACGGTAACATTAACGTTGGCTTCGGCACAAATTATCAAAGGTAGCATTGGTGTTCTGATTACTGTGGTAAAGGGTTCTTGATACTACTTATAAGTAAATTAAATACGATGTGCTATTCGGCAAAGTTTTTTCTTGCCGAATAGTTCATCATCCATTTTTAAGCGGATTTTCCGCTCTTTGGAATGAGTTTTTGGTATTTGTTCCATTTGTGATGCAATTTGTATATTTATTAGATTAAATCGTATTTGCGGCAATAATGTATGTTGTCGATGGTACTAAATATAAATATTCACAGGCTGATACATCAATAGCTAATTTCTTTTATGAAAAAGGTTCTAACTTTCTTCGTGGTTGTTTTTGTAATAATCTCTGCAGCTGCTCAGGTGGTTACAAATAAGCCGGTGGCTCTTGTGGTTACGGACACACTCAGTGTGACCTCACCTGTACGAGGTATGGTCGTTTTTGCCAAAAACGATAATCGATTTTATTTTAGAGATTATAATAAATGGGCATATTTTTCCATGGATTTAGCGGGCGATGTGTCGGGTAAAATAGGCAGTACAACCGTCAATAAACTGAAAGGTGTATCGTTAAACCTCACAAGTTTAACCAATGGTGATATTTTACAATATAATGGTACAAATTGGGTAAATACACCTCCAAATGCAGCTCTTACAAAAGGAGATTTAACTTCCACCACAACAGATATTGGCGTGAGCGGAGGGGCTGGTGCCGTGTTAGGCAGTGGTGCGGCTCTCACTTTATCCAATACAACCGTCACAGCCGGCAGCTATGGCACGGCCTCATCTGTGCCTGCATACACAGTAGATAGCAAGGGCCGATTGACCGCATCAGCTAATACCATTATACAAATTGGCGAAAGTCAGGTCACGAACTTAGTGAGCGATTTGGCTGCAAAGCAAGCTGCATTGTCAGGTGCGGGATATTTAAAATTTTCGGGCACCACTCCAAGTTATGTGTCAGCAATACCCAATACGGATTTAGCAAATGGTACAATTAGTGGTATAGCTTTAGGAAGTAATCTTGCTAATTTGACGGCTACCAATACTACGCTGACATTTAGTGGAACATATAATGGCAGCACGGCAAGAACTATAGGGCTCAATCTTGGTAATGCGAATACATGGACAGCTAAGCAAACATTCAACACAACGGCACCACAGGTTGGTACGGCCACAGCCTCCACAATTGCCTCATTTGATGCAAGTAAAAATTTGGTATCACTTCCGGTTGCTACATACCCTTCACTTACAGAATTAAGTAATGTAAAAGGAGTGACAAGTCCTGTGCAAACTCAACTCGACAATAAAATTAGCCTCACATCATTGTCGGCCGGTACAGGAATTTCATATAATAATACAACTGGAGTAATCACAAACAGTGCACCTGACCAAACAGTGGTATTGTCAAATGGAACAGGTATAAGCGTAACAGGTATATACCCAAACTTTACCATCACAAATACATCACCTTCAAGTGGAGGTACAGTAACAAGTGTTGCTACAGGAACAGGGTTGACAGGTGGTCCTATAACGGGTAGTGGAACTATTAGTCTGTCTCCAGCTACAACCAGCTCGTTGGGAGGTGTTATTGCCGGAAGCGGATTAAATGTTGCTGCCGATGGAACTCTCAGTACAGCCAATAACGGTACGGTAACAAGTGTGGGCTTAACCATGCCGGCAGCTTTTTTAGTGGCCAACAGTCCTGTAACCGGTTCAGGAACATTGGCCGTTACTGGAGCAGGTACTACAAGTCAATATGTGAAAGGTGATGGTACTTTAGGTACGTATGCTTTGTCCACTTTAACAGACGCATCGGTGACTACGCCTTCAAATGGACAATTGTTACAATATAACAATTCAACGAGTAAATGGGAAAACTGGACACCTAATTTTCTTTCTGCCAATCAATCTGTTACATGGACGGGTAGTGGCGACGTAAGCGGAAGCGCTTCAGGAACAACTTCACTCTCGCCAACATTAACTCTTGCTACTGTCAATGCAAATGTAGGTACATTTAATAATGTTACCGTGAATGCAAAGGGATTAGTCACTGATGCAAGTAATGTAAGCTACCAAACGCCGCTAACCTTTTCTACAGGGTTAACGAATACAAGTGGTACTGTTACGGTAAATCCTTCACAAAATATTACAACACTTTCTAATCTGACTACAAACGGATTGGTCAAAACCAATGGAGGGACAGGCGCTTTAAGTGTGGCTAATCCCGGAACCGATTATCAGGCACCTGTTACTCTGACCACTTCTGGTACAAGCGGTGCTGCAACTTTTAGTAGCAATACTTTAAACATACCGAATTATACCTATACATTGCCAGCCGCAACAACCACAACGCTTGGTGGAGTAATTGTAGGAAGCGGATTAAATGTAACCGGCGGAACAATAAGTACGGCAAACAATGGCACAGTGACCGGTGTCTCGGGAACGTCGCCTATAAGTGTTGCTACAGGAACAACCACACCTGTAATTTCTATCGCCACAGCTAATAGCACCACTACAGGTGCATTGTTGTCAGCAGATTGGAATACATTCAACAGCAAAGTGTCAAGCGTAGCGGCAGGTAGCACAAAGGTTACTATAGGAGGAACCCCAACTGCTCCGACAATAGATGTAAATACCGCTAATTTCGGAACTATTGCACTTGCAACCGGTACGTCAGGAAGTGATGTAGCTGTAAGCGGTTCGCCGGTAAGTCTTGGAGGAACATTAACCCTCAATATTCCTTCCGCAAGTGTCGCTAATCGTGGTGCTTTAACATCAGCTGACTGGACAACTTTTAATAACAAAATAAGTAGTATTACAGGGACATCGCCTATAACAGCCACTACCACATCAGGAGCTACAACTATTGGAATAGGATATGATAATTCTACCATAAAAATGAATGGTTCTAATCAGTTGTATGCTGCAAATACAGGGACTGTAACTTCTGTCGGTTTGTCACTGCCTTCTATTTTTACGGTTACTAATTCACCAGTAACAACTTCAGGAACACTTACCGGAACCTTGGCAAGTCAAACAGCTAATACGGTGTTTGCGGCACCCAATGGAACAGCTGGTGCACCTGCTTTCAGGGGATTGGTTGTTGCTGATTTACCAACAGGTATTCCAAATGCAAATTTAGCCAATAACAGTATAACGGTGAACGGAACTTCGATTGCATTGGGTGGTGCTGGTACTACCGCTTTGGGAACTGAAAGTAATGTAACACTCACAACACCAACTTCAGGTAATATTCTCACTTACAATGGCACAAAATGGGTAAACCAAGCTCCTGCAACTAATGGAACTGTTACAAATGTGTCAGTAGTATCTGCAAATGGATTAGCAGGAACTGTAGCAACTGCAAGTACTACGCCAGCAATCACATTATCTACAACAGTTACGGGATTATTAAAAGGTAATGGAACGGCTATTTCTGCAGCAGTTGCAGGTACAGATTATCAAATGCCAATTTCTCTTACTACAACAGGAACAAGTGGAGCAGCCACTTTAACTGGAACAACTTTAAATATTCCAAATTATACCTATACATTGCCAGCTGCAACAACCACAACGCTTGGTGGAGTAATTGTAGGAAGCGGATTAAATGTAACTGCCGGCGGAACAATCAGTCTGGCAAATACAGCTGTTACTGCCGGTAGTTATGGCACAGCATCCACAACGATACCCACGTTGACTGTAAACTCTCAGGGTCAATTAACTGCAGCCGGTTCTTACAATACGAGCACATTACCAATAACCGGTGATGTAACCGGAACACTGGGAGCAACCACAGTGACTAAAATTCAAGGAACAAGTGTAAGTACAACTGCTCCGACAACAAATGGACAAGTATTGGCTTATAACACAACCACATCAAAATGGGAGCCCGCTGCTGCAGCACCTGCAACAACAACACATACTCTAACGAATCCAACCAATACAATTACCTCTACTGTAAATGGGGTGTCGGCTACGGCACCGGCAGTGAATACGGTTGCGAATACCGTATCGGGAGGTAATGTGACAACTACTGTAAACGGTGTTGCCGGTACAGGTGTTGCTATTACAAATGCACTAAGTTCAGCCACAAATACATTAAGCTCAACGGTTGCCGGGGGTACAGCACAGACTGCTTCAATAATTAATTCAAATACTAATGCATTAACTCAAGCCGGCGGATTGGTAAATACCGTTAATGGAATAGCAGCTACCACCGCCATTCCTTCAGGAACTATATCGCAAACGCTTGGATTTAATTCATCAGGAACCCCTGTTTACCAAGCATCAACAGCTATGCCGGTTACCAATACATTGGCACTTTCCACAAATACACTTACAAGCACAGTAAATGGTGTTGCTGCCACAAGCAATGCTGTGAGCGGAGTGAGTAATACCAGTTCAACAAACACATTAACCACCACCGTAAATGGGGTTACAGGTGCAGGTGTTAGTATAATTAATTCTAATGCATTATCTCTTTCAGGAAATAACTTAACATCAACTGTAAACGGAGTTGCAAGCTCGGCTCAGTCTTTGTCCGGCTTGACTTTAGCCGGCGATGTCACCGGAACACTGGGAGCAGCAACAGTGACAAAGATAAATGGTACTTCATTAGCCGGTTTGGCAACAGGCATATTAAAGAATACAACAAGTACTGGAGTGCCAACCATTGCAGTTGCAGGAACAGATTATTTGGCTCCAAATACAGCGATTACAGGAGCTACCAATACAAAAATCACCTACGATTCAAAAGGTCTTGTGACATCAGGAACTTCTGCCGTACTTGCATCAGCAGACTTTGTAAATCAGGGAACCACAACAACAGTATTACATGGTAATGCTAGTGGAAATCCTTCATGGGGAGCAGTTAGCTTAACTACGGATGTAACTGGTGTTTTACCCATTGCCAATGGTGGCACAGGTATTACTACAGCAGCAGTTCCCGGAGCAGTGGTATATGGTAATTCTGCAACCACATTAGGATATACTGCAGCAGGGACAACAGGACAAATACTCTCATCTAACGCAGCCGGTGTTCCTACATGGAAAGATCCAGGCTCAGTGATTACAATGGGAGCGCCTAACGCATCTTCTACAGCCAATGCAGGTACAATAAGCACAGCCGGATCTTTACAATTATCTCCTGCTGATGGAACCAATCCCGGTATTGTTACCACAGGTACACAAACAATTGCGGGTGCAAAAACATTTAACAATGTTGCAACTCCTGTAACAGTCACAAGTTCAACAGCAGGCACAAGCGGTCTGAAGTTTGGTAATCTTACTTCTGCCTCCACAGGCTCTGCTCCTACTGCCACATCTGATCAGACTTTAAGTGTGGATGCCAGTGGTAATGTGATAATGAGTACCGGAATGAGTTATGTGAGAACTATTTCAGCATCTGGTTCACTTTCTGATGCCGATAATCAGGCAATTATATATGTTAATAACGGAGCAACTGCTATTACAATAACGGTTCCCACTACTTTATCAACCGGATTTACATGTGCGGTAATTCAAAATGGAACAGGAACTGTCACATTTTCAGGGACTAATAATGTATATGGTCAAACCAAAATGGCCGGACAATATTCATCAGTAACCATACAAGTGCCAGTTACCGGATCAAATGCTATTTTATCTGGAGAAACTAACTAATGGCAGTTCAAAAGGTGTCATGAAAAAGGTGTATCTTTTTTTATTTGTTTTTATTGCCATTGTGTGTCAATCGCAAAATGGGCGGATGAAAGTAAATACGTTTAATACGCCATTGCTTACTTTATCCTCTGCAATGGCATTTAATAGTAATGGTACTTTGCCAAGTATAACCAATGGAGTACTCACAGTAACAGACAATAGTGCTGGTGAAGCACGATCGGCAACTTTTACCCAAAAAATCAATCCAACTACAAACTGGTGGTTGAATTACACTTACACAGCGTCGGGAAACAAAAGTGCAGATGGTTTAGCAGTGGTTATACACAACGATCCAAGAGGGATAGCTGCTGTTGGCGGTTGTGGGGGATCATTAGGTTGTGGTGTTCTTGATTCTTACTGTGGTTCTTATGGAAGTAAGATAACGCCGTCAATTGATTTTGAGATGAATTTATACACCAGTAATACTAAAGGTATTATACTAAATACCAATGGAAATATAAAAGGGTATGTGGCGACAGGCACCCTTGATATTGCTTCCGGAAATCCGATTGATGTATTGATGAAGTATAATGCTACTACTACTACTTTAACTGTAATATTGACAGATAATGTGGCAGGAACTTCCTGGACAGCTACCTATACCGTGAATATTAGTACAGTTGTTGGTGCAAGTGCTTATTTGACGTTTTCTGGAGGAGCCGGCTCTTTGACGGCTACACAAACCATTTCAAAAGTATATTTCAGAGGTGCAAAAGGATAAGTACCATTAATTGCTTGCGTGTGTGAAATGATTTCCATACAACCTTTAAAAACAACTTATTATTGAATGAAACGAAGTACTATTGGTTTAGTCTTGCTTCTTTGTTTATCGGAGGTTTTTGCTCAGCGCATAGCTGTCAATCGATTTCGTCATTGTGCAATGAATATAACCACCAATGCATCAGTGGGATATAGTACACGTAGACTGAATGCAACCTATACTGGATATGCAATGAGGGTAAGGCGTAGTAGTGATAACACCACGCAAGATATTGGTTTTACATCCAACGGCAATTTGGACGAAACTGCTCTTTTGGCATTTGTAGGCAGTGGTAATGGTTTTGTGACAACCTGGTACGACCAAGGTGTCAACGGATATCATGTGACACAAACAACAGCGGCCCAGCAACCAAAAATTGTCAATGCAGGTGTTATTTATAAGAATGGTGCAGGTCGTCCCTATATTTTGTTTATAAATGCTTCAAGTACAGTCCTGAGAAATACAACCATTTCTGCTTCTGCTATTTTTACCTCTGGTTATATTGGCTCTGTTTATTTAGTGGCACAAGCATCAGCAGGATCTACTTCTGTTTTTGGTTTTTCGGATGGAAATTCGAATCGTTGGCAAGTGCATCTGAATGAAGCAGGCAATCTCTACTATGATGTGGGCAATGGATATAGCCGTGTTAGTTATGCCAATTCTGCTAATCAGGGTGTCTGGAAACAATATACTTTTGCTGCCGGAGTTGCCAGTATGAAAGTTAGAATTCAAGGTGTTCAGGTGGTGTCTGGAACATCGGTAAGTGCATGCTCTGCAACTACATGGTATATTGGCGGAATTCCACCTTTCCCCGGTACATGGTATCATGATGCAGGAATTGCCGAGCTAATTGTTGTAAATAATAGTGTGCCAATTAACCCATTGATGGAGACCAACCAAATGAACTATTGGGGCTTATAATAAGTTGAATGGGACAGGTTTTGCCTGAATAAATAACAAATTAGCATCTCGTGAAAAAATATACGAATCTTATTCTCTTTCTTTTACTCTGTGTCAATATCCACGCACAAGAAAGAGGAGGGTTGGTGGTTAATAAATATCGACATACTCCCTTGTTATTAAATATTTATGCGAATGCATTATATGGGAATGCAACAAGCAGCCAGATAAGTAGTGCTGTCAGTGCTGCATATAGCGTGCGTCGTTTAAATTTGTATTATTCGGGGCCTTTAATTAAAATCAGTAATGCCGGTAATACCACTACATACGATATAGGTTATAATGCAAATAATGATTTGGATGTCACATATTTATCATCTGTTATAGGAGCTACAAGTTGGTATGTGGTAAAATGGTACGATCAAAGCGGTAACGGGAGAGATATTATTCCCACGTCAAATACTACTGTCTATATGCCACGCTTTGTAAATGCAGGTGTTCTTGATAAAAAAGGGGCTAATAATCGACCGGCAGTTACATTTCAATCCACTACCAATGAGTTCAAATATGCGACAAATACTTCAGTGCAGATAGTGAACGCCGTAAGAGATTTAGTGGGGAATAGTTATCAGTATTTGGTTTCGATGCCTATTGATCAGGATTTTGCAGTTAGAGCCGGTGGTGGATTTACCTCTACAGGAGGAGGTGGTTATAGTGATGGCCCAAATGTAAACGATTGGTGGTCTGGAGGTTCAATGTATGTGAATGGAGCGGCAATAAGTGGTTCTTCTACAGGTGCTGTTTCTCCACTCCATACTCTTACCTCCTACGCATCATCAGTAAAAACAGGCACATTTTCAGTAAGCAGTTCTTTCATGTCGAGGGGCATGTACAATGGAGATGGAGTATGTGAGCTGATTCTCTTCCCAAATTCAACGGACATGACAGTTGCTAACAGAACTATAATACAGGGAAATCAGAAAAGCTATTTTGGTACTCCTTGATTTTTTTATACCTTGCACAGAAATCAATCTGTGGCAAATTTATTGGTGATTTATCAGTAAATCGCCATTAAAATATCATTTCGAAAAGTGACAAAGAAAGAAAAAATAATTATAGCACTTGGGGTGTTAATTACACTTCTCTCTGCGGCGCTTCATTTTGCACATGCCAATGCTGTCATTACGTTTGGAGTAGTGGCTGTGGCACTTTCATTACTGGCAATGGTGGTGGGCGATGCCACTGAGCAGTTGGGAAAGAAGATGGGTCCGGCAGTGACAGGCATTTTGCAATCGGCATTGGGTAATTTGCCAGAGCTGTTTGTCTGCATATTTGCCCTTCGAGCCGGTTTGTCACAAGTGGTGCAGGCTGCCCTAATCGGCTCCATTTTGGGGAACTCTTTGCTGGTGTTAGGCTTGGCTTTGTTTTTTGGCGGAATTAAAAATGGCACACAGTATTTTAAGTCGGAGCCTCCCAAAATGATCTCTACTTTAATGGTATTGGCATTTGCGGCGTTGATAATTCCAACATTGACAGTCAATTTTCAAACAGCAGCTGCTATTCATATTAATGCCCTTGATTGTACAGTGGCCGTAGTTTTATTACTTATTTTTGCTGCCAGCGTATTTTATTCGGTAAAAGGTGATAAAAATACTATCGCGGTTGAACCGAAGACTAATTCTGCGGTTAAGGCTAAGGGCTGGTCGATGCCGGTTACTCTAATTGTATTAACTATTGCCGGTATCGGAGCGGCATTTGTTTCCGACTGGTTTGTGGATGCGTTGCAACCTGCAATGAAAACATTAGGTATTAACGATGTGTTTGCCGGACTTGTAATTGTAGCAATAGCCGGTAATGCAATAGAAAATGTGGTGGGCATTCAGTTGGCGATAAAAAATAAATCCGACTATTCGGTAAGTGTTATCTTAAACAGTTCATTGCAAGTTGCAATAGGCCTGTTTCCTCTGTTAGTGTTGCTCTCTTTTGTATTGGGTGGAGCTATATTGTCGTTTGTTGTCAGTCCTATGCTAATCATCGCGTTGGCGTTGTCGGTGATAGTGACGGCATTTATTGTATTCGACGGAGAGTCAATTTGGCTGGAGGGTTTGGCGCTGATTTGTCTTTATGTGATTATAGCTTCATCTTTTTGGTGGGGTTGAGTTTGTGATTATAAAGCACAGTTATTCAAGGCGATAGTTTAGGCCAAATCTGCGAAATAATTGTAAAACAGAAATTTGTGAGACGAAAGAATTGTTCTTTTTTGCTTGTGTTGTGGCTCGTTTTCTTTCCGCTTGGGGTTTTTGGCCAGTCGGGAGAATACAATACGGGGAACAACTGGGTGCATCCTATTGGACAAAAGTATATAGGTACCGACTTTATCAATGCCTCATCGGGGATATTGATGAACAACGGTGCCTTGTGGTATATGCAGAACTTTGAAAACGACGGAATTGTAAATCTTGATAAAAATCTTGCTGTTGTTCCCGGAATGAACCAGTTTTTGGGAACCGGCAATCAACGTATCTGGGGTGTGGGTTCAACTCGTTTTTATGATGTGTTATTTAAAAATCAGCTAGTTGCAGCAGCATTCAGTCTTGAGCAAAATATTACCATTGCCCATCAGGTCGATTTTACAAAAGGTGTAGTTACCACTCTTCAATCGTCTCCCGATGCCATGATGAATATGGTGATTATGGAGAATGGTGCTTCATGGGTAAATGCTTCCGACAATAGTTTTGTGGATGGTTTTGTGCGTAAAATAGGCAATAGCAGTTTCACTTTTCCCATTGGAAATGGAGGTTTTTATCGTTATGCCTCTATTTCTGCCCCCACAGCATCAACCGACCATTTTTCTGCACGTTATCTTTACCTCAATCCTGATGTATCCGGTTACAACCGCACTCAAAAGGAAAGTTCAATAACATATATCAGCAACAAAGAGTACTGGATTGTGAATCGTACTAATGGTACCTCCGCTATTCAGCTTACCCTGAGTTGGGATATAACTAAAACCAGTGCTCCCATCACTTCCGATCTTAGCAGGTTGTTGATTGTACGTTGGGATGGCGTGAAATGGATTAACGAAGGCAATACTGCCACTACCGGCAATGCTACTGTCGGTTCAATTACAGCAAATGTAACAGGCTTTGGCGTGTTTACCCTGGCTACCAGCAATCATATTCCGGTTGCAGTTGACGATTATCTCACCGTAATTGAAAATAGCAGACTGTCGTCGGGTAATGTCTTGACAAATGATACCGATGTCGATAACGATCCGCTTACAGTAACGCAATACATCATAAACGGGATAACTTATCCTGCCGGTACTTCCACCGTGATACCCGGAACAGGAACTATTAAGATTAATGCCGATGGCAGCTACACTTTTACTCCGGCTATTCATTACAAAGGAACCGTACCTACTGTCATCTACACGGTAAGCGATGGCATTGGTACAGCTACCGGCAATTTGTTTATTACCGTAACTCCTGCCGACAATTCAATCGTGGTGACAGCCAACCCCGTTACCACGCAGATAAATCTACCTGTGAACGGAGCAGTTACCGCTACTGATGCTGATGGTGATGTCATGACCTTCACCAAAGGCAGCAATCCGGCTCATGGCACAGTGGTAGTAAATTCTGACGGCACATATACTTATACACCTGACAAAGATTATGGTGGAGATGATAGCTTTACAGTAACAGTGAGCAATGGAAAGGGTGGAACAGTGACAGTAACAGTGTTGGTAACCGTAATTCCGCTTAAGGTGATGGCTACCCCAATTGTTACTTATGAAAATACACCGGGCAATGGTGCCGTGACTGCTTTGGGTGGTGTTGGTGATGTAATTACCTTTACCAAAGGAAGTGACCCTGCGCACGGTACTGCGGTTGTTAATGCAGATGGCACTTATACTTACACACCGTCTAATAATTATTATGGCACTGATAGTTTTACGATAATAGTGAGCAATGGCAAAGGTGGAACGGTAACTGTAACCATTAATGTAAACGTAATACGCGTGTCCTCACCTCCAGTGGCCGTGCCAGATATTGTAACGGTATTGGAATATTCTTCTGTTACAATTCCGGTGCTTGACAATGATGATTTTGGAACAGACGGACCTTCAGTCGGTTCAATTACGGTGACAAATGCCGCAAATGGCTCGGTAACAGTTAACGATGGAGGTACTCCCAACAATCCGACGGATGACAAAGTGGTATATACGCCCGATCCCAATTTTAGTGGGACGGACAACTTTACTTATACTATATGCAGCGCAAATGGCCTGTGTGCTACCACTACTGTCTCTGTTACAGTAACACCGTTGTCTAATTTACTGTTAGTCAATAAACGCTCCACCCGACCAGTACAAAACAGCGATGGGACTTTCACACTCAAATATATCATCTCTCTTACAAATGTGGGAATTACAGAGATAAACAATATTCATGTGGCTGACGATCTGACAAAAGTGTTTGTCAACCCGATAACTTTCAATGTGGTCGATATTACTGCTACAGGAAGATTGGTTTCAAATGGTTTGTATAATGGCGTAACCGACATCAACACACTCTCGCAATTGGCAATAAGTGCCTTGAATCCGGGCAAAAAGGACTCTATCAACATTGAGGTAAAACTTGACTCACACGGCTTTGTAGGCGAGGTGCGTAATCAGGCAATTCTTGATGGAATAATTGTGGCTAAAGGTGTGGTTGCCAATGTCTATTCAGACGACCTGACGGGCATAGGCACTAAGCCACGGGTAACCGTAACGGCTATTCCCGAAGTGGAACTGACCATACCTGATGCATTTTCTCCTAATAACGATGGGTATAATGATAAATTTGTGATTATCCATCCTCCCGATTTGCAACTCCGATTCGAAGTATTCAACCGTTGGGGAAGTAAAGTGTTCCTCAGCAATGATTATCAAAACGAATGGGATGGACGAGGAGTTGATAATTTATTAGGTCAGGATCTTCCGAATGGCACTTATTTTTATGTGATTAAAACCATAAACAAAAAAACAGGTGCAACGAATAAATATTCGGGAAGTATTACCCTGAGAAGATAATATGTAACTTTCACCTTGAAAACAAACAGCCGAAACGGGAGAAAAAAGGTTCTCGTTTCGGCTGTTTTCGTGCAAAGAGACATCAAAAATAAATATTGATAAGATATTTGCAATCTTCCCGAATCCACGTTAATTTTGTAACCGATTAAAAACGCTCGTCTTACTAAACTCTCACTCTAACGTTTTGTGCCATGAACCGGATTTTATTTTTTGCACTTTTTGTTTGTTCGCTTGCGGCGCAGGGTCAGGAGCATTTTCGCACCATGCCATTGACCGAACACATTAAAACGTTGCAGGTGGGTATTGATGGAGTAAAAATGTCGTTGCCTGTAATTGGATTAAATGACTCTCAAGTCATTGCCATTCAGTTTGATGAAATGTCGCACGATAAAAAGAATTATTACTATTCCATTCAGCATTGCAATGCCGATTGGACACTCTCTTCAATATCTGATATGGAGGCTATTGACGGTTCTACTACCGGCATGATTACCGATGAGGCTACATCGTTCAATGCCACTTTTCTCTATACTCACTACAGGTTGACTTTCCCGAATAGCGATACCCGAATGAAACTTTCGGGCAACTACAGGGTGAAAATTTACGAAGATAATGACCCTGAAAAGATGATAGCCATTGCTTGTTTTTCAGTAGTTGATCCGCATGTAGCCATCACGGCAAGTGTTCGGGGTAATACCGATGCCGAAATCAATCGGCGTTATCAGCAGGTAGAGTTTACGATTGACAACAGCAAATATGCAATTCGCGATGTGTTTTCTGACCTGAAAATATTGATACGCCAGAATAATCGCATTGATAATCAGGTATTTGGAATTCAGCCTACTTACACCACACCCGGACAACAAAGCTATGTCAACAATCGTGCGTTGATTTTTGAAGGAGGCAACGAATACCGTAGTTTCGATTGTTCGTCTATCTATACCTTTGGTGCTGGGGTTGATAATGTGCGTTACGTGGCGCCTTATTATCACGCTACCTTGTTTGGTGACGTGGTGCGGGCTAATCGGGCGTATGAAAAAACAAGGGATGTGAACGGGCGTTTTGTTGTAAACCTGCAAAATGATGATAACGACAATGTGAACGCCGACTATATGTTTGTTCACTTCAGTTTGCCGACCGACCATCCTCTTTTTGAAGGGTCTATTTATCTGTGTGGTGATTTAACGTATAATATTTTCGATAAAAATTCACGCATGGAGTATAACGCTGCCCATAATGCCTACGAACAAGCAGTTTTGCTGAAACAGGGAGGATATAACTACCTTTATGCGTTTGTCAGAAAAGGAGACACTGCGGCATCGCTGCAACCGGTTGAAGGGAGCTATTGGCAAACACAAAACCAGTATGATATTTATGTGTATCATCGTGCTTGGGGAGAGCGTTACGATCGTTTGATTTGTGTGAAGAGTTTTGAGTAATATACAAGAATCAAGACGATGTGAAATTTTGGAAATCTGAAACTTGAAAGAAATGGAAGAAGAACAACAAGAGATGTCTTTTTGGGATCATCTGGAAGCATTGCGCTGGACACTTTTCCGTGCAGTGGTAGCCATAGTTGTGATGATGGTAGCTGTATTTTGCTGCAAAGAATGGGTATTCGATGCCATTTTTGCGCCAAAAAACTCTACGTTTTTCATGTATCGCTGGTTAGATTATGTAGGGCAGGGGCTACATATTTCTTCTTTGCGGTTGGAAGATTTCAACCTCAAATTAGTCAATTTTGAACTCACAGGGCAATTTATGGTGCATCTCAATATTGCTTTCTGGCTCGGTTTAATTCTTTCGTTTCCCTATATTTTCTTCGAAATTTGGCGGTTTGTCAGTCCCGCGCTTTATCCAAAAGAACGTCGTCCTATAGTCTGGACTTTCGTTGCCGGTGGTTTACTGTTTTTTATAGGCGTTTTCATCTCCTACATTCTTATTTTTCCTGTAGCTATTCGGTTCTTCTTCAATTATCATGTGAGCAACGATATTGCCAATATGATATCTTTAAGTTCGTATATAAGCCTGTTTACCACTACATTAATTTGTATAGGGGCTGTTTTTGAGTTACCCATAGTAGTTTATCTGTTGTCGCGACTCGGCATTCTTAAACGCGATTTTATGCGTCGCTATCGCCGTCATGCGATTGTTATTATTGCCATCATTGCCGGTATCATCACTCCGGCCGACCCATTTACCATGATAGCCGTATGTATTCCGCTTATACTCCTTTACGAAGCCAGTATTTATGTGTGTAAAAAATAATTGGTTTGGATAAGCGTTAATAGAATAGGCTTTTCAGAGCTCTTGCCACTCAACTTATGATCGCACTTACCGAAACACTCAAAGCCTTTATACGCACACATGCAGCCGACGACACTCACCGTCTGTTGTTGAGTGCGCATCGCTACCCGGGCATTGATGTTTCTTTTGTGGTGCAGCAATTGGAAGGCAGGCGAAAAGCTGCCGAGAAATTTCCTTCGTTGCTTGCCAATGCCGATTTTATTTATCCCGTCAAGTTATCGATGGAGCAATGTTCTTCGGAACAGACTGCTACGTACAAAGCCTCGTTAATCAAGGGTTTGTCGGTGGTTGACATTACCGGTGGCTTAGGCATCGATGCTTTGTTTATGTCGAAAACAGCTACAAGTCTTTGCTATGTGGAACAAAATGTGGAGTTGCACGAAATCGCGACACACAATTTTGCTGCATGTAAGGCATCTGTAGAATCGCACAGTGGGGATGGTATCGATTTTTTAAGAACAAGCAATCGCCATTTTGAGTGTATTTATCTTGACCCTGCTCGACGTGACAGGCAAAGCAATAAACTTGTGCGATTGGATGCTTGCGAACCCAATGTGTTGGAATACAAAGAGTTGATTTTTGAACATGCCGATCGGTTTTTGTTGAAAGCATCGCCGATGCTCGATATTACACAAGCTGTCAAAGAGTTGGGTTGTGTGTCACACGTACATGTGGTTGCAGTCAGAAACGAGTGTAAGGAATTGTTGTTCGATTGTTGTAAAGAACCTGAAAATCTATTTATTACGTGTGTTGATATAGAGTCTGACGGGGAGAACCGTTTTACATTTTCTCCTGTCGAAGAGGCAACGGCGGCGGTAAATTATGCTTCTAC
>Ga0302286_10001231_pt1 | contig 19296 bp, 15 predicted proteins | sample III_Fen_E2_3_FD_198765 | JGI IMG/M metagenome (GOLD analysis project Ga0302286, IMG submission 198765) | Peat permafrost microbial communities from Stordalen Mire near Abisko, Sweden - III_Fen_E2_3 | ecosystem: Environmental > Terrestrial > Soil > Wetlands > Permafrost | place: Sweden: Abisko...
CGAAGGACGCAGGCGGCTCAGATAGACGTTCAAACACTATTCCAGCTTGTTCTCCTTGCAACAACGAAAAGAAAAACCAACCAGCCTCCAATTTGATTATACAAAATCCTGAAAAAGCGGCCAAGAATTATAACATTTTCCTAAACGATATTGCAAACATGGTTAACAAAAAGGAAAAGAATGAAGATTACCTTATAAATATTTCTAACTCGATAAAAAGTGAAGCAGGCGGACTGCTTGATATTGAAATTTCAAAAATTAACGATTTATATATTGTAAAAGTGATAAACAAACTGGTGAAAGAACCAGTTGGAGCTTAATTGTTAAACAAATAATTTGTTCTTTCTTTTAATTTATCCTGAATTTCGCTGTAATTGGTTGAAACCGGGGTCGGTTTGGATGTTTTAATAACGTCGATAAACACCTTTGCACTCTTTGGTTTTTGGGATTTCTGAGAGCTTAAGAATTCACCTCTAGCAACATCAACTCGAGCTGGCACAATCAAACCACTTTTAGAAAACTTTTCAATGCTCTCTTTTGAAGATAAATACTTAATCAAACGCATTGCTTCTTGCTTGTGTTTGGAGCTCTTGGCAATCGCCCAGCCAGAAGCATCAAGAGGAACTATACTGCCTTTGTCGCCTGAAGGAAAATTAATAACGTTCCAATCAAACTTCGCGTCTTCTCTATATTTTGGAACAAGCCAACGGCCAGAAATGTGCATCGCAAGTTTGCCTTGCAAAAACATCTGCGCCATTGTCGCACTACCAGTCTGAGCCTCGGTTGGCGCTACATGGTATTTATTTCTCAAATCAGAATAAAAACGTAACCCCTTTTGACTTTGTGGAGTATCAATTATTTGTTCTTTCAAATCATCAGACAATATTCCGCCGCCTTCGCTCATCAAATATGGCAAATAGTAGAACGAATCTTCTTCGAAACTCACGCCGAAAACATCAGGTTTTCCGTCTTTATTTGTATCTTTTGTCAATTTTTGGGCAAAAACTAAAAAATCTTCAAAACTCCAATATCTGTTAGGGTAAGGCACGTTATATTTGTCAAAAAGGTCCTTGTTATAATAAACAACCAAATTTGAAACATCGCGCGGGACCGCATAAAGTTTATTTTTATATGACAAGGATTGGAGCGATTTCTTAAAAAACACCCTGTCCACGTCATTGCGAGACAAGAGATATTGGATTTTGCTTGAAGGACTCACCGAAGCAATCTTGCCCGCTTCCGCCTGTTGGACAGATCCTGAAACAAGTTCAGGATGACATTGAGAGTACGCTATAAATGGTTCAAGCATCCCAGCGTTCGCATAAATAGGTAAGGACAAATTGTTGATAAAAATCACATCAGGTGCCAAATTTGAGGCAAAAAGCAGATGAATTTTCTGAAAATAGTTCTGCGGGATATGCAAAAAATCGATTTTTATATCCGGATTTTCTTTTTCGAACTCCGCCAAAATCGGTTTTATAATCTCTATTTCAGACTGCGAGCCCCAGCTGGAAAACTGCACAACAGTTCGGGTATCTTTCTTAGTGCATCCCGAAATGCAAAAAGTCATCAATAATATAACTAAAATTCTTTTAATCATAATTCAATTAATAAATTCATATTTTCTGGCGTCACTTCGACCATCGCTCTGAAATTGCCAACTTTTGTCATATAGCTTGCAACTCTGCCGTTTTGCTCATTCAATCTCGCCTGAATTGCGCCGTTAATCTTTTTGTCAAAACGTTTTAAAATAAATATTTCTTCGCCGATATGTCCAACAAAAGCCGTTGCATCTTCAAAGTCAACTAAATAAAATCCTTTTTCATCGTCAATAGCGAATTCAGCCTGAATAAATTCATCTTGCGGCTCTGGCTCTTGAAAACCAGATTGAAAGATTTTTTCTTCTGCTGCGGCAAATGGTGTCTCAGTTTCTTCCTGCTCGTCGTCACCGAAAAGCTCATCCAAAGAAATCTCTTGATCATCAAATTCTTCTTCTGAAATTAGTGAATCGAAAGAATTGTCATCTTCAAGTTCTTCAAGAATTTCTTCTCTGACATACGTTTCTTCCTGCTTATCAGTTTCGGGCTCGAAGCTCATAGGTTCTTCGTTGCTTAATCCCTCGCTGAATAAATCATCAAGCACTGGGTTTGATTGAGGCGCTGTGTTTTTGACTTCGGGTTGCGAAGGCTCTTGCTGCGCCTGAGAAACATCAACGTATGATTGGAATTTTTCTTTCCAAGTCATATCGTCTGTTATATTTTCTGAATAGTTAATTAGCGTTTCGGGCTTTTCGTCCAAGTGATTTGCGAACATTTCTTTTTGCTGATTTTGATTTCTGTTAATTTTTTTAGCGACCAATAACAACAAAATAAACAAAGCGAAAAACGCACCCAACAATGTATACAGATTATTTTTAATTATTCTTTTAATATTCTGAACAGTGAAAGCGTTGTTTACCTCTACCGATTTATGCTCAACAACAGGTGCTAATCTTTCGTTAGGCTCCTGAATTTCTTGAGTTGTTGGCTCAACCGTAGTTGATGTTTGCACACTAGGATTGATTTCATTTTTTTGCTCAACTGGCGATTGGGTAACGATTTTTTGAGGTGCAACTGTTTGTGTAATTGTATGGGCAATCGCTGGTTTGGAAACAACTTGCTTAGCTATTTTTGGCACAGCAGAAGGTCTTACAGAATTAATTTTTAAGACTGTTTTAGCCTTCGTAAGAATATTAGCTGGCGCTCTTAAATTAGGAGCTGTTTGTTTTTTTGCTGGCAAAGCTTGCTTTGTTTCTTTTTTAACAAGATTTTTTTTATTTTTCGGTGCTTGGGCGAGCAATTCTTTATATTCGCCTTCTAATACCTGGTAATCGGCAACTTTCAATGTCTGAACTTGTGAGCTTACTTCAACAGGTTTTTTTGTGAAAATCATGACTTTAGTGTATCCCTTAACCTGATTGCTGTATTGCTGAGTTCTTACCTCAAAATCGTAAACAACATCATCGACAAATTTCAAAGAAGGTTTTGCCATCGTTGCATTTGCAGTTTCTGGCATTAAAATTATGTATTCAAACTCGTTTTTTTTATTAACAACAACAGGCTCACTATAAGGCTTACTTGTAAATAAAGTCACCTTAATCCCCCCCGAAGGACTTTTGTGAATATCTGCCTTTAATAAATTATTCTGAAAAGTTTCCGCGGAAAACACCGGAGACGAAACAAATTTTGCGCCAACAAATAAGGCACAAAATATAATAAAACCAAACTTCTTTATGCGATTCTTTTTCACTTGCAATCCTTTGGATTATCCCCTAGCGTTATTTTAGCACCAACTGATATAAAATAATCTAATTGTAAATAAATTTTACTGCAACACTCTGAAATGAATGAAGAAAGCGTATACAACACCCAATGCAGCGCCTGCGAAAACTTCTATTGGAGTGTGACCTAAAAGTTCTTTAAGTTTTCCGCCCACTGATTGAACATCGTGTTTGTAGAAATCATCCATTATTCTGTTTAAGCATGCTGCCATCTTACCGGACGCACGTCTTAAGCCAGCTGCATCATACATTACAACAAGCGCATAGCCCATTGCAACAGAGAAAATTACAGAACTAAATCCTGAAATAATACCGACTGCTGTCGCAATACCGACAACGCCTGCAGAGTGAGAACTAGGCATTCCGCCTGTCGTTGTAAACTGCTTGAAATCAACCTTCTTTTTGAAAGCCAAATGTAGGAAAAATTTTAAAACTTGAGCGATAAATGCTCCCGACAAACCTATAAATAAAACTTCATAACCTGTATTTAAAATATCTGCTCTTACTAACACGTAAACTACCTTTTAGCCCTTTCGTTTATCCCGACTATTATCTCGTTTAAAATTTCGGATTTGATGCCATATTGGCTCATTATAGCATAAGTGGCATCCAAAAGGCAACCCACCTCGGTGCGCGCCTTATCTATACCAAAAAGCGCTGTATAAGTCGGCTTATTAGCTTCCTTGTCTTTGCCCAAAGTCTTTCCTAATTCTTCAAAAGTTGAGGTCTCATCAAGAATATCGTCACAGATTTGAAACGCGAATCCCAATTTCTGCCCGAAAGTTTCCATCGCGCCAATTTGCTCATCGCTTGCACCAGCTACAATTGCGCCGCATTTTAGCGCACATTTGAACAAATCTGCTGTTTTATGGGTGTGAATAAATTCCAAAGTTTCAGGTGTGATTTTTTTACCTTCTGAATCAATATCAACGACTTGTCCTGCGATAATTCCATACGCGCCAGCGGCGATACAAAACTCTTCAACAAGTTTCAATTTTGTCTCAGCTGAAAGGTTTTTGGATTTTTGGATTATTAATTGAGGCGCGAAAGATAACAAAGCGTCGCCTGCCAAGACCGCAGTGGCTTCACCGTAAACTTTATGGTTGGTTGGTTTTCCGCGTCTAAAATCGTCGTTGTCCATACATGGCAAATCGTCGTGAATAAGGCTTTGCGCATGAAGCATTTCGATAGCGCAAGCGACCGGAATAGCGTCTTCAATATTACCACCAAAGATTCTACAAACCTCAAGACACATAACAGGTCGAAGCCTTTTACCGCCAGCCAAAACACTGTATCTCATGGATTCAAAAATCTCTTGCGGATATTCAATCGGCAAAAATTTGTCTAAGTTTTCGTCTATTAGTTTTATATATTCTTTCATCAATCCCCTACCTGTCATCTTGAGCACAAGCGAAAGATCTCTACAATTGAGATTCTTCGGGCTCTACCCTCAGAACGACGATATTCTTAAAATTAAAATTTACCCGTCAATTGTAACACAAACGCAACGCAGCATGATGATTTAGGGCAATTTTTTGGTCAAAAATGCGTTTATATAAATATGGTTAGTTATAATTAAGGTTTTGGTATGGGAATAAATTTTAGAACGCTTGAAACAATAGCGAAATACGCAGAAAAATGCTCGACGAGGAGCATTCTTCAAACTAAACTTGTAAAATTCAACAAGCCCTGCGCTGATGAATTTAAATTATTATCAAAGCCCAAAACTTCGTCTTATTTATATCACATGACAACTCCAGAAAATTATCAAAAAATGTTGGACAGCCAAACACTCAAAGCAACTAAAGATTCTTTTTTCGGCAACGGAGTTTTCATGTTTGAGTTAAAAAATCTATTCAAACAATGGAACGGTGCCGAAGCGTGGGGAGAGCAAAGTTTAAAATTTAAACTTATCAACCATGTTAAAAAACAAGGAAACAGCATTGTTTTGTTAAAAATCCCGACTGAAAAAATTTCGGGCGATTTAAGAATAAGAAGCCAAGAAGAATTATTCAAATATTGCAAAGACAAAAAACGGTTTTTATTGGATAAACACATCTTAAACGGTGCTAAAGCCAAAGATGCTGAGGCTTTTGGTTCACAATCGATTGAATATATTTACCCTAAAAACATCGACATGAGTTCGGTAGAAAAAGTTGGAGAAGTAAATATTATAAATTTGCAACAGCTAGCAAATTATGATAAAACCAAACCTTTAAAAAGCTTTTTCACAACTCTTTTCAATGGGCATCCAGAGCAAAAAACAGCAGAAACAATGTTAAACTGCTAATTGGCGTTTGTAAATTACGTCATTGCGAGGCTAAAAGTATCGGCTCAGTCATAAAGCAAGCACCGAAGCAATCTTACCCGTTTGCGCATGTGGGATAGATTGCTTCGTTCCCTCAAGCGAGGTAAACTTCCTCAACTCACCTCTCGCAATGACGTGCGTGGCGTTTGCCTTTTTACCACCCGAATGTAACACAAAAGCAACGTAGCATGATGATTTAGGGCAATTTTCTTGTCATAAATACGTTTATATAAATATGGTTAGTTATAATTAAGGTTTTGGTATGGGAATAAATTTTAAAGCAATTGATACGCTGGCAAGATATGTTGAACACAGCGTTGGGCTTGAGACAAAAACTCTCGGCATATTTAAAAGTGCTTTGCACACAAAGCCGACAAGCTTTAAGAACGCCAAGTTCAAAAATTTAAAACCTCTACTCGAGGATGTTTTCACTCGTGAGAATACCCATTTTGCTAAAATGACAGGCGCGCAAAGAGAGCTTTTGCCAAAGGAACTTCATAATACAAAGATGGGACGAACCTTCAGTGAAATCATGCCAGAAATCAGACACTTAAAATATGAAAAAGCGTTCTTTGTAGATGAAGAAGGGGAAATTGTTGCAAAATCAAAGCCCCTAAATGATTTATTGTGTGTTTTCCCAGAGGAAAATTTAAAAATTGTTAGTGAAAAAACTAAAAAGGGTGTAAATGTAGGAATGCTTCATAATCACCCGTATGAAGCTCCTCTTTCTTCTCTTGACGTAGCCTTATTCCATGATCAAAGGCTCTCAACAATAATGGCAACTACACCTAGCGGAGGCTTTTATTCTTTATCCAGACTAAAACCGCTAAATGAAATTAATTGGGAATCTGCACTTAACTTCAAAGACGATGTCGCTAAAGTTACGCCATTAGAACTGACTTTTAATGCAAAATTGGGATTGGAGAAAAAGTCAGACTTTGAATTTGCAAAAGAACTTAAATACTTTAATGATGAACAAATTAAAAGACTCGCAAAAAACAATGAAGACTATAAGCTTAAGTATACTTACAAAAAGAATAAAATAGACAAAACAACATTGCCAAGCTGTATTGATGACAGAGAACGTGATTACAAAAAGTTGCTTTTAGAAGCTGGGTATGATAACAAACAAGCAGATGATTTCATCGTCAATCTGATAAAAACGCCAAGACGCCGTTTCTTGTTACCGCTTAGAACAAACTAATCGCCCTCTTCAATATCTTTATAAATATTCTGCTTCTGCGTATTTCTTGCTGATTGACGCTTGCGCGTGCTGATTTTCACCATGTCTTTGTCCAAAATCTGTTTTTGGGTTGTTTCTTTTTTTGTACCCTGCATTTTTATTTTTTCTTTAAACTCTTTTGCCTCTTGGACAAAGGAAAGGTAACTTTGATATCTGGACAAATCGATCTCGTCTATATGCTCAAGCACACTGCATCCTTCCTCTTGGATATGAAGGCAGTCTTTGAATTTGCAATTGCTTTTGTATTTTTTTATCTCGGCAAAAAGCTCATCAACGTCATTGGGCATCAAAAAATCGAACTTAACGTTGCTGAACCCCGGAGTATCAATTATTTTTATCGGTTTTTTGCCGTGTTTAATCTCTATTATCTCACAGTGTCTTGTGGTATGAGTTCCGCGACTGGTTTTTTCGCTGACTTCTTTGGTTTTGATATTTAATCCTGGGCAAATCGCGTTTATCAAACTTGATTTACCAACACCAGAATTGCCTGCAAAAACTGTGGTTTTACTTCCCAAAATCTCCACAAAATCCTCAATACCCAATTTCTCAAGCGCTGAGGTGAAAACGATATCAAATCCCAAAGGTTCATATATCTGAAATATTTTTTCAATAACGCTGTCGTCTTCGGACAAATCGTTTTTGTTAAAACACAGCTTTGTTTTTATATGGTGATATTTTGCAAAACAAATATATCTGTTAAGCTGACCAAAATCCAAATCTGGCTCTTTGATTGAAGAAACAATTATTACCTGCTCAACATTTGCCACACTCGGACGAGTGAGGAAATTTTTACGGGGCAAGATTTTTTCAATGACGGCTGTGTGCTTGTTTGAATTAACCTCACCACATTGAACAAAATCACCGACAAGTACTTTTACTTTTTGCTTTTTTAGAACTTCACGCACTTTACATTCGTAAATTTCATTTTGAAAATTTACGTAATAAAAATCTGAATGTATTTTTAAAATTTGTCCGTTCACTCTTTACCATTTTACTGTTTATTGCTCATCAATTATAATACTTCACTTTAAACTAACACGCAATGATTGTTAAGAAAATTTGAAAATCGGCTTGTTTATGATAGTATGAAGGAACAAATTTACGATAGACAACAGGAGCAAAACATGATTTCGGTAAATGACTTAAAAACAGGTTTAACATTGGAATTAGACAATGGACTTTGGTCTGTAATTGAATTTTTACATGTAAAACCAGGCAAAGGTGCAGCATTTGTAAAAACTAAGCTTAAAAAAGTGGAAACAGGTCAAGTTGTTGAAAGAACCTTTAGAGCCGGCGAAAAAGTTGCAAGAGCTATGCTAGATAGACGCGGTATGCAATACTTATACAAAGAAGGCGCTGACTACGTTATGATGGACGGCGAAACTTACGAACAAATTTCACTTTCTGAAAACCAAATCGGAGATGGAATAAAATACTTAAAAGAAAATATGAATCTTTCAGTACTACTTCACGATGGCAAAGTTATCGGTGTAGATATGCCAATGCAAGTTGAATTAGAAATTGTTGACACTCCACCTTCTGAAAAAGGAAACACTTCATCAGGCGGTACAAAACGTGCTACAACGGAAACAGGCGCGATTGTAAACGTTCCTTTCTTCGTATCAAACGGAGACAGAATCAGAGTAGACACAAGAACAAACGAATATTTAGACAGATGTTAGCGGATTTTGGCAAGTGCGCCGCGACACGAAGTGTCCCAGCACGTTCTTGTGAGCAGAACCACGCTTCTGCGAACTGCCAATAATCCAAGACGAAAAGGGCGAAACTTAACATCAGCGACGTAAGAGTTTATGAAATAAACTCCACAGGAGCTAAAACAAATTAAAAGAAAAGGAATTAGAAAATGTTTGAAAAAAAATATATTCAAGAATTAGCAGATTTATTAACAAAAAATGAATTATCAGAACTTTCTTTAAAAGACGGTGACAAAGAAATCGTACTTAAGAAAGAAAAAGAAGTTGTAGCTCCATCAGCGGTGGTTTCTGCAGCAGCTCAAGCGGCAAGCGCGCCGGTTGAAAGCTTCGTTTGCACACCGATTGAAGTTAAAAAGGGCAAACCTGTAACTTCTCCAATGGTTGGTACATTCTACAAATCACCATCACCTGATTCAAAACCTTTCGTAGAAATCGGAACATCGGTTTCTGATGGTCAAGTTGTTTGCATCATCGAAGCGATGAAGTTGATGAACGAAATCGAATCAGACGTTTCAGGAAAAGTTATTGAAATTTGCGTTGAAGACGGACAAGCCGTTGAATTCGGTCAAGTTTTAATGTACGTAGAATAGCTTAAAGATTAGTAAATAGATTAGTGGTAGACATAATAAAGCAAGTAAAGGCGCGAAAACAGAAGTTTCGTGTAGTGATAAAATGTTTAAAAAGGTTTTAATAGCAAATAGAGGCGAAATCGCCGTTAGAATAATTAGAGCGTGTAGAGAATTGGGAATCCCAACAGTTGCGATATACTCACAAGCAGATGCACAGTCACTTCACGTTAGTTTGGCAACAGAAGCATATTGCATAGGGCCAGCCCAAAGTGCAAAAAGTTATTTGAGTATTCCGGCAATAATTTCAACTGCATTAATGTGCGGTGCTGATGCAATCCACCCAGGTTACGGGTTTATGGCTGAAAGAGCTGATTTTGTTGATATTTGTTCTCAACACGGAATAAAATTCATCGGACCATCATCTGACGCTATGAGAAAAATGGGCGACAAAGCTACGGCAAGAAAAACAATGACGGCTAACAATGTTCCTGTAACACCTGGAACAGGAATCGTTCATACAGTTCAAGAAGTTAGAGAATTCGCGAAGAGCGCAGGCTATCCGATTATTATAAAAGCAACTGCAGGCGGCGGCGGAAAAGGAATGAGAATCGTAAGACACGACGGCGAACTCGAATCATTGATGACTATGTGCCAACAAGAAGCTAAAAACGGATTCGGAAACCCTGATGTTTATGTTGAAAAATACTTAGAAAACCCAAGACACATTGAAGTTCAAATTTTGGGCGACAGTTTTGGAAACGTTGTTCACTTGGGCGAAAGAGATTGTTCAATCCAACGTCGTCACCAAAAATTAATCGAAGAAGCTCCATCTCCTGCGATTGATGAAAAAACTCGTAAGGAAATGGGCGAAGCGGCAGTTCGTGCAGCAAAAGCCATCAATTACGAAGGTGCCGGAACAATAGAATTTTTATTAGACCACGACAAAAAATGGTACTTCATGGAAATGAACACTCGTGTTCAGGTTGAACACTGTGTTTCTGAAATGATTTCAAATATTGATATCGTGAGAGAACAAATTTTGGTTGCTTCAGGCGAAAAAATGGACTTCACTCAAAAAGATGTTCTGTTAAGAGGTCACGCGATTGAGTGCAGAATTAACGCAGAAAACCCAGAAAAAGACTTCATGCCTTGTCCTGGTTAAATTGACGGCTATGTTGCTCCCGGCGGTTTTGGCGTAAGAGTAGATTCACATTCATATCCTGGATATTCGATTCCGCCTTATTACGATTCTATGATAGGAAAACTTATCTGCTGGGGCAGAAACAGAGAAGAAGCCCGCAGAAGAATGTATAGAGCGTTGAAAGAATATGTTATCACTGGAATAGAAACAACAATTCCGTTCCATCAAGACATAATCGAGGACGATGTTTTCATCTCAGGTAATTTCAACACAGGATTTATCGAAGAATATTACAAACGTAAAGGTAAAGTTTAACAATTGCCAACGAATTTATTAAAGTAAAAAAGGATACAAATCACTGTATCCTTTTTTTATACTTATTTTTCAAATTATAAAGAATATAAATCAACCAGCAACTGTAAAATAACGACATAAAGTTGCCCAAAATTGCATCCAAACATATAATATACAAATAGATTAAATTTTAATTATTTATCTTTTTTTACTTAATAATGGGAGCAAGATATGGCAGTAATTACAGGAACCGCAGGCAACGATATACTAGGAGCAACTACAGTAGCAGACACGCTAAAAGGACTTGCCGGTGACGACTCATACTATGTAACAGGTTATAAAAACGTAGTTAGCGAATCGGCAAACACCGCGAAGGCAAACTTCGGCATTGACACAATATACTTCAGCAGCAATTTTTATATAGGAACTGGTAAAGCCCTTGCAAAAACTTATACGCTCTCAGCCAATGTTGAAAATCTTAACTTGGCGGCCTGGGATTTATCTGCCAATACTTATTTTTCTACTGCTAACAGATTTGTTATTAACGGAAACGCCCTAAGCAACACAATCACTCTAGGTGATAAAAATAGCTCTCAAGTTGGTGTTTGGGCTGGCGCAGGAAACGACGTTGTTATAGGTGGAAGCGGCAATAATTATATTGATGGCGGCGTCGGGTACGACTATATAGCAGGTGGCGCAGGCAACGACTTCCTTTATGGAGGCGAAGACGCATTAATAGATACATTATACGGCGGCACGGGAGCCGATACATATCTTCTTAGGGATAATAAAGACGCTATTTGGGAAACCAACGACGGCTCTGCAAACACACTCCAATTAACGAGCAATTTTACCGACGCAGGGGTGGATTTAACAAATAATGCTGTAGGATATGATTACTCAGCAGATAATATCCTCACAATAGACGCTGCCAATACAAGGAAGGGTTTGAACCTAATTGGGAATGCTAATAAAGCAACGGCAATCTTTGGTGGAATTGGCAATGATTATATTGTCGGAGGAACCGGCAATGATTATATTTCCGGGGGCGCCGGAAATGATGTTATTGTAGGCGGAATAGGCGCTGACACCATTTATGGCGGAAAAGGTAATGATACATACTATGTTGAAGATTTATTTACAGATAACATTATAGAATATGGTAACGAAGGGGTTGACACACTTGTTTTAAGCGCTTCTGCGCCTCTGATTCCGGCAGGCACCGCTAGTTTGGCGTCCTTCAGTGCTATTGAAAATCTAGATGCATCTGCATTGACTGCGGGCACAACATTAATAGGAAATGGTCTAAGCAACATACTTGTCGGTGGCAGCGGATCTGATATCATGTACGGTGGAGGCGGAGTTGAAGCAGATGTACTAGTTGGCGGCAAGGGCAGTGATATATATTTTGTTGGAAATTCCAAAAACCAAGTTATTGAACAAGCAAATGAAGGCTACGATAAGGTAGTACTGGATAAAAACTTTAACTCTAATACGTTTGCGCTCAATTCAAACGTTGAATTTTTAGACGCAACAACTGTTAAAAAAGGAATGACACTCGGAGGAAGTGCAGGATCAGGAACAACTGTCTATGGAACATCATATAATGATAAAATAACTGGCGGCACGGGCGGCGATGTTATCAACGGCTACGCTGGTAATGATGCTATTTACGGTGGGGCTGGAGCTGATTCTCTAGATGGCGGAGACGGAGCTGATTACATAGACGGCGGTGCCGGCGACGACACACTTTTCGGTGGTGGTGACAATGTAGCCGATACTCTTATTGGTGGCGACGGCAGCGATATATATAGAGTTAAAGACACAAAAGACGTTATTAAAGATACTTCAAGTGGAAATTTAATCCGCATAAGCGATTTATTCACAGAAAATAGTTTCAGCTTGGGCAAAAATATTTCTGGGGCTGATTATACGGCGGCGACAATTGGGATGTTAGATGCACACCACGTAGATCATGGGCTTACCCTCAGCGCCAATAGCAAGATAATTAAGACAAATACTTACACAGTAACTCCGGCAACAGCTACAACTAAGGCTACAACACTAACGACAACAACAATTTCTGGCGTAGATGCTCTGATATACGGTACGGATTTTAGTGATACAATTATTGGTTACTTGGGCAACGATACACTTTGGGCCGGATTCGGAGATAGCACTATGTACGGAGGAGGCGATGATACACTATTCGGAGGTGCCGGCACAAATACTCTTTTAGGCGGAATAGGAGATGACACATATCTTATCGACGGAACAGCAACAGCAACAACCATAACAGAATTAGCAGATACTGATAAAATCAACTACGGCATTGACACAATCAAATTAATCACAAATAACGGGGCTTTTTCAAGTGGATTAATGGATGCAACAAAAGTAAATACAGCTGGCTCATTGAATAATTTAGCCACTTTTTCTATCTCTCTTGCTAGTTATGCCAACGTGGAAAACTTGGATGCGTCTTTAATAACCACGACAAACCTAAACCTAACAGGAAGCGATATTACCAAGACACAAAATAAAGCTCAACCGAATATAGGAAATATAATTATCGGCGGAGGGGGAAATGACACCATTACAGGCGGATCCAAAGATGATACTATTTCAGGTGGAAATGGCGATGACACAATATCTGGGGGCAAAGGTGTAAACATACTTGATGGTGGAAATGGAAATGATACATACAAAATCAGCGTAGATGATGAAGAATCAATCAATGGCAACTCATGGGTCTGGGATCCCAAGCCAAATGCAGTCTTACCAAGAATGCTAACCTCTATAACAGACGGCAGCGGAATCGATACAATAATTTTAACTGGAAAAAGCTCATACGACAAAGATCATTACGAAAAATTTGAAATAGATATGACGAAGACGACGATTGAAAATCTAGACGCATCAGCAATAATAAAAGACCTAGGGCTAAAAATCACCGGGAACGCCTTGGATAACTTCATAATAGATGGTACTGGCCATGATACCGTAGACTCTGGCGCTGGTGATGATACAATCTTTGATTATGCCACATATACTGACTCCGACGGAGTCGAATGGTCCCTTGGTAATATTATTAATGCCGGAACAGGAAATAATACCGTTGTAACAGGGGCTGGCAACGATTATATAACGGCGCTTAATGGCGATGATTTCATTTATGATTACGGCGGAGACAACATTATAAACGCAGGCGATGGCAAAAACCGTGTCTACACTGGCGCGGGCCAAGACTATATTACTACTGGCACGGGCGATGATTACATTATCTCCGGCGACGGAGACGATTATATTGACGGCGGAACTGGTTCGAATACACTATTTGGCTGTACCGGCGATGATACATATATCATTAATAGTCTCAATGACACAGTATTGGAAGAAGATAATTCCGGAAACGACACCTTGAAATTAAGTTTATCTTCAACAATTAGCTCCTTAGATTTAGCAAATTATGAAAACTTTGAGAACCTTGATGGCGCATGGTCGCTTTCACCTACACTAACTCTTACCGGGAATAACCTAGATAATACTCTTACAAGCGGTTTCGGTGCAAATCTTTTGATAGGTAAAGATGGCAACGATACATACTGTATACACGGTGGAGAGACCTCTGTAAATATAACTGATACAAGCGGTACCGATACAATAAAATTACTTGATGATGGTCAGGGTCAATTCAATGGACAAAGTAATGCCACTGTATCACTTGCAGCATACGCAGATATTGAAAACCTTGATGGATCTGAAATGATCGGTGCTCACTTAGGTGATCCAAAGCATGAGGTTCTTCCTACTGATTTAATACTTACAGGAAATGCTTTAAACAACAAGATTACCGGAGGTAGCGGCAATGATACACTAAATGGCGGAGCTGGCGTAAATACACTCACTGGCGGCTTGGGTGATGACACCTACATTATAAGCAGTGCCAGTGATAAATGTATTGAAGCTGCAAATGGTGGAAACGACACAATACAATTAGTCGGCGGCTCAACACCTTTCTCTTTTAGCTTGGCTGGCTATAACAATATTGAAAACCTAGATGGTTCACAGTATACAGGAGCATTAACCATCACGGGTGATGCATCAGACAATACTCTTGTCGGCGGTTTGGGCTCTAATACGCTAATCGGTGGCGATGGTAATGATACATATTTCCTCAACAGTACTGTTAACGAAATCACAGAAACAGGCGGCATCGACACGGTAATGTTAAGCAGTACTTCTGCGGTCCTTTCAGTCGACTTAAGTACATACGCAAATGTCGAGAACATAGATGCTTCATTATCCAATAATATATTAACGCTTACAGGTAATACTTTGGCTAACACAATTGTTGGGGGAACCAATATAAACATTCTAAACGGTGGTGCTGGTGATGACATTTACGTTATCAACAGTACGAGCGATACCATTAATGAATCTGCAATTGGTGGCGGAATTGATACAATAAGAATCCTTGCAACCTCAAATATCCCGTCTTTAGATATAAGCGTTCCTAACTTTGATAATATTGAAAACATCGATGGTTCTTTATCTACAAGCCCATTAATTCTTAGTGGAAATGGTTTGGATAACTTAATTACAAGTGGCACTGGAGATGATACTCTCTTCGGGGGCGCTGGCGCAAATATTTTAACTGGTGGGGCTGGCAATGATACATATTTGATAGACGGGAGTGAAAGCATAACCTCAATAAGAGATGTTAGCGGCCTTGATAAGATTAAATTAATAGCAGATGGCAGTGGTAAATTCGATGGCAATACAACAGATATTGCATCACTTGCAGCATACAACTCAATTGAAGGGCTTGATGCATCTAGCATAACAAACACTGATTTAACGCTTACAGGTAATCACTTAGACAACACTATAACTGCTGGTTGGGGCGCAGACACTCTATTTGGAGATGTTGGTGACGATACATATATTATTAATAATGCTTCTTCAACAATTATCGAGAAAGACGGTGAAGGAAACGACACAATAAAATTAAGCAGTGTGTCTATAATCACATCTGTTAAGTTGGCGGATCCATCACACAAATATCTAGGAGTTGAAAATCTCGATGGTTCACTGTCTAGCAAAGGGTTGACACTCAATGGCAATATATCCGACAATATAATTATCGGAGGCTCAGGTTCCAACATTTTACAAGGTGATATGGGCAATGACACTCTTATTGCAGGCTCAGGTTCCAACATTTTACAAGGTGATAGCGGTAATGACACATACATTATTAATAAAGCAAGTGACAGTGTCGTTGAAGGTTCGTCAAATACGGATACTCTTGACATAGTTAAGTTAAGTAAAACAGCTTCGGGATTCGCGTCTATGGCAATTAGTGACTATTCAGGTATTGAAGAAATTGACGGCTCACTATACTCGGGAGGACTTAACCTCACAGGAGATTATGAAGATAATATTCTCATTGGAGGAATTGGCAATAACACTATATTTGGCGGTGCTGGCAATGACACTCTCTGCGGTGGAATTGGTATGGATACCTACAATTTTGTTGCAGGAGACGAAAAAGACTACATTAATGGCAGCGACCCCGCTGACGTTATTAATATTGATTACACTGAAGGGATTACAACAGCAGACATGTTGTTCTATACAGATGCCAGTAACAATTTCTACGCAGACTACACAGCTGGCGGAGTTGGTATAGATGTTATTGAAATAGGGTCATACGATAAAGGTACGACAATCAGAATTGGCACGCACACTATTGACATAAATTCAATTATTCAAAACCTGAGCGCGGCAACAAAAGGGCTTGACGCATCAGCAATATCCAACTTAAATATGACTACAGAAGCAAATCAGGTTGCATTGTTGACTTGGACACCATAGAAGATACATTATGATAAAAAATAGAGGGCTTTTTCAAAGAAAAAGCCCTCTATTTGCATTTTATTTATATTAAATAAATTACGCGTTACCTGCAGTACCCAAAACTGACATTTTGTGTTTTACAAGTTCTTTAACTGCTGTTCTACCAGGTCCCATGTATTCACGTGGGTCGAATTTAGAAGGTTCTTCAACGAAGAATTCTCTAATTGTAGAAGTCATAGCCAATCTCAAGTCTGTATCGATGTTGATTTTCGCAACGCCGTTTTTAGCAGCGAATGACAACATTTCTTCAGGAACACCTTGAGCATTAGGCAATTTACCGCCGTATTTATTACATTTTTCTACCAAATCTTTTGGAACTGAAGACGAACCGTGAAGTACGATTGGATAATCAGGGAAACCAGCTTCAGCAAGAGCTTTTTTGATTTCACCAAGTCTTTGGAAGTCCAATTTAGCTTCGCCAGCAAATTTGTATGCACCGTGGCTTGTTCCGATAGCGATTGCTAATGAATCACAACCAGTTTCTTTAACAAATTTAACAGCTTCTTCAACGTTTGTATATTTAGCATCTGCCGCAGAAACGTTAACGTCATCTTCAACACCAGCTAATTTACCAAGTTCAGCTTCAACAGAAACTCCTCTTTCGTGAGCGTATTCAACAACTTGTTTAGTCAATTCAATGTTACCTTCAAGATCGAATCTTGAACCATCAATCATAACTGATGAGAAACCGCCATCGATACAAGATTTACAAATTTCGAAATCTGCACCGTGGTCAAGGTGTAACGCGATAGGAATTGTAGTTGTTTGAAGCGCAGCTTCAACCAATTTTAATAAATAAGTTTGGTTAGCGTATTTTCTAGCACCTGCAGAAACTTGAAGAATGATTGGTGATTTTGTTTCTTCAGCCGCTTCAGCAATTGCTTGAACGATTTCCATATTGTTAACGTTATACGCACCGATTGCATATTTGCCTTCTAAGGCTTTTTTGAACATTTCACTTGTTCCAACTAATTTTCTTTCACTCATGTTGAGTCTCCTTTTTGTGTAAACTATACGAGATAAATTTACACCAAAAAAAGAAAGATTACAAGTAGGGCAAAAGAGGTTTAGAATGCTTGAAAAACTGAGTTCTGATATTCTTGTAAATAAGTGTAATATTCGTCCAAAAATAAGCAATTTTTTCATTGTTAGATACTTTATATATATAGAGAGAGATAAATTATTCGAGAGAGGAACCAAATTATGAACGTAAGTTATGTCGGAATGAACAATAATGCAGCATACGGGATGATGCAAAACGCTGATACAATGTTGGGAATGTGCAGAAACTCTTCTGGTTCTCGAGATACAAGAGCAATGGCTCAAAAAGAAAAAGGCTTGCAAATGGACAGCTTAAACAATCAACTTGTTTACACTGCGACAGACTTAATGGAAGATTCTCAAAAGAAAATGCGAAACGCTAACATCAAACGTGCGTTTTCATATTTCGCTTAATTATTTTGCGCTTCCGATAACGTTCCCATTTTCGTCATAAATTATACCGCTTATAGAATGGGCTATAAGTTGACCTTTTGGGGAGAAACGAAACTGCTCTTTTTTTGAAACAGTTAGGGTCGCTAAATCAATTGAACCGTCCATTTTGTAGCGATATCCCCTGTGCGGGTAGATATCAACGGACTTATCGTATTTGTCCATATAAATCAAGTTGCCGCGCTTATCATAGATATAAGCTTTTGTAGGCTCATTTAGGTATTGAACTGTTATTCCTACCACATCGCCCGAGTTGTTATAAGAATACACAACTTTTTGCGCGTTATCGGCGTCCAAGCGATAAGGACCGGTAATTTCTATATTATCAGTTTGTCCATCCTGCAAATAGTCGCGGGCAGAATCAACAGTATACTTAACCCCACCCTGAAGTTCCATTGCAGAAACTGTATGTGATAAAATCAAAAAACAAATTAAAAAATAAACAATTTTCTTCATAAACTAAGTATAAGGAAAATTAAGAATTTTTCAACCATCCAGAGATTACTTCTTATAAAAATATTCCAACTCAGCAGCTAAATCGAGTTTTTTAGCGTCTTTTTTGAAAATTTTTGATAAAACAACCCCACACTTTGCAAGACGATATTTTATACTCAGATTCAAAACGCCAAGCCCATATTTGCAAGAACGGGCAAAGTTGATTGACGACGCTTCTTTAAAGTACTTTGTCGGGCAAGAAACTTCGCCTATTTTATAACCATAATAAAAAAGAAGAGTCAAAATTTCGTTATCGAAAATAAAATCGTCGTCACACTCAGCCAACGGCAGTTTTTCTAAAACTTCTTTTGAAAACGCGCGAAACCCTGTGTGATACTCGGACAGCTTTTCTCCCAACATAATATTCTCAAAATGGGTTAAAAACTTGTTCGCCAAGAATTTGTAAAAAGGCATTCCACCTCTTAGAGCTGAATTGCCTAACATACGAGAGGCCAAAACCGCATCGTACTGTCCGAAAGCTATCATTGAAACCATCGCAGGAATCAACTTTGGCGTGTACTGATAATCAGGATGCAACATCACAACAATATCAGCACCGGACTTGAGAGCCGCTTTGTAACAGGATTTTTGGTTCGCACCATAACCCCTGTTTTCGTGATGCACAATTGTTGTGATATTTAATTCTTTTGAAACAATTTTTGTATTATCAAGAGAATTGTCATCGACTAAAATAACCTCATCGACAAAGTCGTGATAAATCTCGTCATAAGTTTGCTTCAACGTCTTTTCAGCGTTGTAAGCCGGCATTATGACAACGACTTTTTTGTTATTAATCAAGTTT
>Ga0302286_10001232_pt1 | contig 19278 bp, 18 predicted proteins | sample III_Fen_E2_3_FD_198765 | JGI IMG/M metagenome (GOLD analysis project Ga0302286, IMG submission 198765) | Peat permafrost microbial communities from Stordalen Mire near Abisko, Sweden - III_Fen_E2_3 | ecosystem: Environmental > Terrestrial > Soil > Wetlands > Permafrost | place: Sweden: Abisko...
CACAGCGCCAACTTCGGGCGGGACGCTGGCGTGTGACATACACCCCGGCAAGCTGATGGTCGAATTGATGCTGCCGAAGCTCACGCAAATGCTGAACATGTGAGCAGCCTCCACGATGCGACGAGATGTTTCCACTGAGCCGGTGGTGAAACTCAACACCGCACCGGCGCCGCGGGCTTGCTTGTGCTGCAACAGGTAGCCAGGAGAACTGGCGAGGCCCGGATAATTGACCCCGGTGACTTGCGGATGATCCTCCAGCCATTCGGCGACGGCTTGCGCATTCTTTTGCTGGCAGTCGAGACGCAGCTTAAGGGTCTTGAGGCCGCGTAGAAAGAGGAATGCGTCGAATGGTCCAAGCGCGTTGCCTTCGGCATTCTGGAGGAAGTAGATCTGTTTGGCCAGTTCGTCGTCCCTCACCACAACCACGCCGGCCGTAACGTCGCTGTGGCCGCAGAGGTACTTTGTCGCGGAGTGGAGAACGATGTCTGCGCCGAGGTCGAGCGGGTTTTGCAGGTATGGCGACATGGCGCTGCTATCCACGGCGAGCAGCGCCCCGCGAGCATGGGCGAGTTCGGCAATTTTCTGGATATCCACCACCCGCAGGAGCGGGTTAGTCGGTGATTCGAGGTAGACTAACCTCGTGCACTCGTTGATCACCGAGGCAAACGCGTCAACGTCAGAGGCATCAGCGTAACGGGCGATGATGCCGGTACGTCCGAGTACGCGAGTGAAGAGGCGGCAAGCTCCTCCATAGAGGTCGCTCTCGGCTACAATCTCATCTCCCGACCGTAGCAGACGCGTGATGCATGTGATGGCGGCCATCCCGCTGGAGAAGCAAAAGCCACGAGTGCCGTTCTCCAGGGCCGCGAGTTGTTCCTCCAGCACCGTGCGCGTGGGATTGCCGCTGCGTGAGTAATCGTAAGGGCCGAACGCGGTTGCCTCCTCCTGCTCGAAGGTGGCGGTTTGATAGATGGGCGTTGCCATGGGGCGAAAGGGATCCCCCGGGGCAACGTTAAAACTAACCAGCCGGCTGGCAAACTTCATGGGTCGCTTTCCTTTCCGCGTCTGCGCCAAACACTGAGGCGAGGGCTTGCCGTAAATCGGCAATGAGGTCACTGGCGGCTTCCAGTCCTACGGACAGACGAATCAGTCCATCGGTGATGCCAAGCCGCTGGCGAGTTTCAAATGGAATGTCGGCGTGAGTCGCAGTCGCAGGATGAGTGACCAGCGATTCGACACCACCGAGGCTTTCGGCGCGGATCCACAGCTTGAGCGCGTTCATTACCGCAATTGCATCTGAGGGTTCAGCGTTTAACGTGAAGCTCAGCATCCCGCCGAAAGAGGTCTGCTGGCGCTCGGCCAGCGATTTGTGCGGACACGAATCGAGCCCGGGATAATACACGCGAGCTACCGTGGGATGCGCCTCTAACCAGCGTGCGATCGCGGCGGCAGACTCGGAGTGGACTCGCATGCGGACTGGCAAAGTCTTCAGCCCACGTAGCGTGAGCCACGCGTCGAGCGGCGCTTGAATTGCGCCGATGGTCTTGCGAACCAGTCGGAAGCGCTCCAGCAGCTTTTCGTCATGGCAGGCCAGCGAGCCTCCAACGGTGGAGTTGTGGCCCTCGATATATTTCGTCGTGGAGAGTAAAGAGATGTCAGCACCCAGTTCAATGGGACGCTGAAGGACAGGAGTGAGGAATGTGTTGTCGACTGCCAGCAGAATGCCTCGAGATCGCGCGATGGAAGCAATAGCCGCGATATCGGTCAACTTCATCGTGGGATTGCCCGGCGTCTCAATCAGAATGATGCGCGTATGCGGCGTGATCGCGCTCTGGACGGCATCGGGATCGGATGTGTCCACGCTGGTGTGCGTGACGCCCAAGCCGTTGAGGATCTCGACGAACAGCCGCACCGTGCCGCCGTAGATCACGTCAGACAGGATGGCGTGGTCGCCTGCGTTGAGCGTTGAGAGAAACAGCGTGGTCACGGCGGCCATTCCCGTGCGGAAGCAGACCGCCTGCGGAGTGCCTTCCAGCGCGCCGATAGCATGCTCGAGCGCATCAACTGTCGGGTTCGAAACACGCGAATAGCTGTGTCCCTTTGTAACGCCGACTTCCTGTTGCCCGAATGATGCGGATTGAAAGATGGGGAAGACTACCGACTCGGCGTGTGCGTCAGGCGCACGGCCGCCGTGGATGGCTAAGGTGGAAAAATCAAAATCTGCGTCGTAAGACAACTCGACCTCCCTGCGCTAGAGCGTTGTGTGGTTAGGCGATTGATTCGCCGCCGCCTTGGCTATACCCCCAGGCGGCCGCTCTGTGATGGGAGGTGTGGGTTAGACTCCCGACGCAGACCGATCCCCGCCTGGGGGACGCATGGCCATGGTCATTCGGGAGGTACGCAGCATAGTGTTGGTTTCAACCCTAAAAAATAAAGAGTTGTATGAGTATAGCAGCCCCGAATCGGCCGTCAAGCCCGGCAGTATCTGGTTGACGCGGCATGCCGCGTAATCGAAGATTATCGAGACCTTGCGACTCGATTCGCTCAATGGTTCAGAACTTCACCGGAGGCAGGCATGAATACGTTCCCCATTATGCTGGCGACGCTATGCGTGTTTGCCCTGGGATACCGATATTACAGCGCATTTCTCGCAGCGAAAGTCTTGGTGCTCGACGACCGGCGTACCACTCCCGCGCATGAATTCGATGACGGTCACAACTATGTGCCCTCGCCAAAGTGGGTGTTGTTCGGACATCACTTCGCAGCGATAGCGGGCGCCGGGCCGCTGGTCGGTCCGACACTGGCAGCGCAATTTGGTTTTGCGCCGGGATTTCTATGGATCTTGCTCGGCGCCGTTTTCGCCGGTTGCGTACATGACTTCACGGTTCTGGTAGCGTCGATCCGCCACAAGGGCCGTTCGCTGGCGCAAATCGCTCGCTCCGAAGCGGGCCCCTGGGCAGGCCTCGTGACGATGATAGCGCTCCTCTTCATTCTTCTAGTGACGCTCGCCGGACTGGGCATCGTAGTCGTAAATGCGTTGTCCAATAGTCCGTGGGGCGTGTTCACCATTGCGATGACAATACCCATTGCCATCCTGATGGGACTGCTCATGTTCAAGACCTCGCCCGGACAGGTCCGGATTGCCGTCCCGAGCGCGGTGGGGGTCGTCCTGCTGATTGCCAGCGTCCTCGGCGGGCGTTGGTTTGCCGAATCGACGGCGGCTGGCGCGCTCACGTTCAGTGCGCACCAGATCACGATCCTCATCGCAATCTATGGATTTGTGGCGTCGGTGTTGCCGGTGTGGTTTCTGCTGGAGCCGCGCGATTACCTTTCGACCTACATGAAGCTGGGGACGATCGCGTTGCTGATTGTCGGCGTATTCGCTGTCCACCCAGACATCAAGTTCCCCATGACGAAGCAGTTCATTGATGGCGGTGGGCCCATCATTAAGGGCAAGCTGTTTCCATTCCTGTTCGTGACCATCGCTTGCGGAGCCATCTCGGGCTTTCACTCGCTGATTTCGTCGGGAACTACGCCCAAGATGCTCGACAAAGAGAGCGACTCGCGAACCATCGGCTACGGAGCGATGCTCTGCGAAGGCACCGTGGCGGTATTGGCCTTAATCGCTGCCACTTCGATGTATCCCGGCGACTATTTCGCCATCAACACGACTCCTGCTGTTTTCGCGAAACTGGGCATGCCAATCGTCAATCTCGACTTGTTCTCGCAGCAGGTGGGCGAGCAACTCGCTGGACGGACCGGCGGCGCGGTCTCTCTGGCAGTCGGCATGGCACAGATTTTTAGTGGCCTGCCTGGCATGCATTCCCTGATGAGCTACTGGTATCACTACGCCATCATGTTTGAGGCGCTATTCATCCTTACCACCGTAGACACCGGTACGCGTGTGGCGCGCTATGTAATGCAGGAACTGATGGGAAGGGTACACAGGCCATTCGCCAACGCCGCGTGGTGGCCGGGCACGCTTGGCGCAACCACGCTGGTTGTGCTGGCTTGGGCATACCTCATCTACACGGGAAATATCACTACCATTTGGCCGCTGTTCGGAACCGGCAATCAATTGCTGGCGACGATCGCGCTGGCGGTATGCACCACGTTCCTGGTGAACATGGGGAAGGTGAAGTATGCGTGGGTCACGGCGGTGCCTATGTGCTTCGTAGCCGTGACCACGCTGACGGCCGGCGTTTTAGGGATCCAGACAATCTTCTGGCCGCTAACCCAGCAGCCGGGCAAGGAGTTCCAAGGCTACTTGGACTCGGCTTTGATGAGCATCTTTATCGTCGGTGTCGTGCTGGTGCTGATTGAGACCGCCCGCCGTTGCTGGAAGACGCTTCGCGGCGACCCGATTCCTGAAGAGGCGTTTGGCAAGCCGGAGAAGGAAATAGAAGTACGGCTAGGCTGTTGCTGAGTGGTCGACAAGCGGCTCGCTGGGACGAGCGCAAAACGGCACAGCCGCTTTCCGGGGCTGGCCACTGAATCTCCGCTGCCACCGATTCATGCGCGAGGCCCGGGCTACCGCAAGCACACCTGTCCCTACCAGCATCAATGATGCCGGTTCCGGCACCTTGTTACCCCGAGGAGTCTCGTCTGGAGCGCCATTCAGGTCGGTTAGAGGTATTCCATCGGCCAGAAAGGCCTCGTTGCCTTCCGACATTGCTATCGCCATGAATCTCGAAGGCGCTGCTGATCCCAGGTCTGTCCACACTGCTTTGGCACTCGAAGCGTCGGCTTCGGTAATCTGTGAGAGTCCAAAATGCGAACTCTCAACCGCAGTCGCGGCGCCCAAAGTTGTAATCACTGCCGCTAACCCTGTTTGGGGCAACCAAAGGGAAAATGCTCCTATAGTTACAGAGAATGACAGGACTCGGATGCGACGGAACAACACTGGATCCCCCAAATAGTAACGCAATAGTGGTTACTATACACGATCGTCTTGCTTTTGAACCGCAAAAAAGTGGTAGTTAGTAATATTTTATGACTGAGGACCGGTATTATGTGTGGGCCGTGCCGAGCCGCGAGCACGACCATCTATCAGTTAACGAATTGCAAACAAGAGGTTTAACAAAGGCATCATCCGTAATTGCTTAGTCAGTATATAACCAGTTTGTCATCAGAGCCGTGAAGGAGCAGTAAACACTTCGTGAAATCACGAACTCGACTCTGTGTAAAGCCTAAAGTTAGATGGCTCAGGATTCGGGGTCTGCGGACCTGCCGGTCAGGCGCTCAATCCGCTTGGCGATCGGGGGGTGGGTGGAGAAGAGACTTGAGAAATCGACGCCCAGAAGGGGAGCAACGATGAACAGGTGAGCAGTTGACGGCGTCGCCTGCATGGGAACGCGTTTGGAGTAGGCATCCAGCTTCTTCAATGCGCTAGCCAGCGCGTAAGGGTTACCGGTGTAGCTCGCGCCACTGGCGTCGGCTTCGTACTCTCGAGAGCGCGACACCGCGAGCTGAATCAGGGTCGCGGCAATTGGCGCCAGGATGATCATTAGGAGCGCCACGAATCCTCCGCCTCGATCGCGGTTGTCACGGTCGCCTCCGCCGCCGAACAGCGAGGCCCAGTAGCCGATGCGGGAAATCAGGGTGATCGCGCCCGCCAGGGTCGCCGCAACCGAACTGATGAGGATGTCGCGGTTGCGAACGTGCCCGATTTCGTGGGCTAGAACGCCCTCAAGTTCCTCGTCGGTCAGCAGGTCAAGGATGCCTTCCGTCACGGCCACAGAAGCGTGTTCAGGATTGCGTCCAGTGGCAAATGCGTTGGGCGAATCGGTCGGGATTACGTACATCTTCGGCATCGGGATGCCGATTTTCTGCGTCAGGCGCTCCACAATCCCGTAGGCTCGCGGCAACTGCTCACGCGTGACCGGCTGGGCACGATACGCAGCCAATGCGATCTTGTCGCTGAAGAAGTAAGACGTGAAATTCATGACGACGGCGACGACGAGCGCCAGCATCATGCCGCGCTCGCCGCCAATCATCTGTCCTACGAACAGCAGGAACAGTGTCATCGCGGTGAGCAATAGAGCGGTCTTGAACGTATTTCCCATAATCCCTCGAAAGGGGTAACGTGCTTACAATTTTATGCCACATTTCTTCGGCAAGTGGTCGACACCGCTCGCACACTGTCGCCAGAGAGCATCGGCGGTCCCATGGCCACAAACAATTACGACGCTGCTGGAGCTGTTTCAGGGTTAGCTTAGACCGATCGCGGGTGGAGCGCGCCTTCAGGAGTGCATTTCAGCGCCGAAGACGAATCGGCTTTAGCCGCTGAGGTAACTGGTCCGAAGTCCATTAACTTAGAAACATCTGTAGCCGGCAGTTTAGTTTGCGGTCTGATACCGCGGCAGTCCATAATTTGCCATCGCTCTTAGAAACAGGACGCTCCAGATCTTTCACACTCGAACACCCATAGAGGGACGATAGACCTGCAATGGCAAGAATCCTGAAGATTTATGCGGCCACCGACGACGAAGCAGCAATCAGCAAGTCCAGCAAAATAATCCAGACCTACGACGCCTTCCTGCTGGCTGAAGTGAAAAGCGCGCAAGCCAAGTCGCTCTCGCGCAAATACCCAGTCGAAGACATCACCGCGCAGTATCGTCTGCGAATTGGCGGCCGGATCGTAAACACCGGAAAGCAGCGCATCACCGCCGAGGACTCCTCCCACCCGCGCAGCGCGGGCAAACTGCCGCCGGGCCCACACCATTACATCGTGCAGTTCGTGGGTCCGATCATGGAGGGTTGGCTGCGCCGGGTCCGTGCGACGGGTGCAACGTTGCGCGAGCCCATTGGCAGTTTTGCGTACGTGGTTCGGGCCAGGGAATCCATGGTGCCCAAGATCGCGTCACTGAGTTGCGTACGATGGATGGGCCACTTACCCCATAGCGATCGCATTCATCCCTCGGTCATCGGCGAGGGGCGCAAACCAAAACATTCCCATCCGAGGATACGATCCGGTGTGTACACGGTTGAGATCTTCGCTGCCGAAGATGCCGGAAGAATTGCACGGGCAGCCCGCCGACTTGGCTTCGAAGTGCGGTCGCGGGATTCAAAGGCCAATCTTCTTATCGTCAGCAGCTCGGCATCTGAAAAAGTGCGGCAGAAACAGGTCAAGGATCTGGCTGTCGAACATGGCGTCAGGTTCATTCGGCGGCGAACGATTCCGCGAATGGCCAATAACGTTGCCACAAGGATCATGGGCACTGCCTTCGCTGCCAACGAGCCCAAGGGTCTGCGTCTGACTGGCGAGGGCGAAATTATCGCAGTGTGCGACGGAGGACTCGACACCGGAGACCCGGAAACTATCCATCCCGATTTTGCCGGTCGCGTCATCGCGATCAAGAGTTATCCGATCTCTCCTGACTACAACAAGGAAATCACCAACCCAAATGGGAATGATGGAGCCTCCGACACGATTTCGGGTCATGGAACGCACGTTGCGGGGTCGATTCTCGGGAACGGGACCGCGTCAGCCGACAGTCCACATCCGATCCGAGGACTTGCCTACAGGGCTGAACTCGTCTTCCAGGCGGTTCAGCAGGAGATGAAGTGGAAGAAATCCGCCGATGCGGCGAATAAGGAGCGCTTCCTTTTTTCGGGGATTCCCAGCAACCTCGGGCCATTTTTCAAGTTCGCCTACAACAAGGGATCGCGCATTCATTCCGATTCGTGGGCTGACGGAGAGTTAGGCTCTTATGATGACAAATGTCGTCAGTTCGACCAGTTTGTCTGGGAACACAAGGACTTCTGTTTTGTCATCTGCGCCGGCAACTATGGAACGGAAAAGAACGGCCGCGGGAAAATCAATCTGGGTAGCGTCTCCCCGCCGGGTACGGCGAAGAACTGCATCACCGTTGGAGCTTGCGAGAGCAAGCGGCCCGAATTCAATTCCAAGCAATACGGCACTTGGTTCTCGGCAAAATTCCGAGCTCGCCCCTTTTACCACGACCCTCTCGCGAATGATCCGAACCAGGTGGTTCCGTTCAGCGGCCGCGGCCCCACCAAAGACGGAAGGATGAAGCCTGATGTCGTAGCGCCCGGTACGTTCATCCTTTCTACACGTTCTACGCAATTACCACCGGAAGTGTTTGGTTGGATGAAATACCACCGCAGCGAGAAATACTGCTATGACGGCGGAACCAGCATGGCCACTCCGCTCACGGCAGGTGCCGTTGCGCTGCTCCGGGAATTCCTGCGAACGCAGAAGAAGAATATTGCCAGTCCCTCGGCTGCCTTGCTGAAGGCGATGTTGATCGCTGGTGCCAAGCGACTTCCCAAGACCGCACCGCTGGGAACTATTGTCGATCCGCACCAGGGGTTCGGACGGGTTAATCTCGACCGTTCTCTGAAACATCCTCTTTGCCTGCTAGAAGGGCCCGCGCTGAAGACCGGAAAGAAGTCCACCACCGTCATTCAGGTTCCATCAGGGCGGAAAGGCCTGCGGATTGCGATGTGCTACTCGGACTATCCGGGTGAGAGCCTGATCAACAATCTCGGCTTGATCGTTACCGATCCTGAGGGCAAGCGTTACGTCGGAAACCAGAAAACCACATCGCGTTCGAGCCTATCTCTCGACAGCACTAACAATGTCGAGGTCGTCGATGTGGCGAAGGCTAAAGCCGGAACATGGATCATTGACGTGGTCGCGAGCGACGTGCCCAAGGGCCCGCAAGACTTCGCGCTGGTTGCCGTGCTGGTATAGCACTTTCACAGTTGGTGTATAGGGTGGAGCACCGTTTCAGCGGTGCATGGGCGACCTCCTTGAGAGCACCGCTAAAAGCACGAAAGAAGGCGGTAGAACGAGGCACCCGTGCTCTGCGAATGATTAGGCACCCGCCGGTTTCGACGGCACAGTCCCGCGTATCATGCGCCGGTAGAGGCAATCGTTCTTGTCGAACAAGAAGCGCAGCAGAATCTTCGTCCACGAGGAATGCTTGGCCCGATCATCGTAGAATTCTGCGGCGAGTGCCCGAAGGCGGGGAAGGCGGTTCCAGGGAATCGACGCGAAATCGTGATGTTCGTTGTGATAGCCGATGTTGAATGCCGGGTAATTCAGAACGCCGTAATAGCTGTAAGTCTCCTGGGGTTCCTGAACGATGTGATGTTCCTGCAGCCACCTCGCGCCCAAGGGATGAAGACCTAAAGAAAAGAAGAGCGAGAGCGTGAGATAAAAAAGGGCTCCCCACCCGGCGACCAAGACCACGACAACGTCGAAGAGGATTTGCACCACTGACGTGACCACGAGGGTTGCGTCGACACGCGGCACCCACACGGAAGATGCGCGAAGCAGAACACACAGGAAAGAACAGCAGCCACAGCGCCTTGCCGGCAAAGCCGAATGAAGTCAGCGCCGCTTCCCAGCGGCTGGGCAGGTCCGAATCAATTGCGTACTCTCCTATATGCGCGTGGTGGCGCAGGTGTCCCTGGCGGAACAAATTGGACGTGGGCAGTACATGAGGCAGGTTGGCGACGGCTCCCGCGATTTCGTTGGCTAGCCGCGAGCGGAAAACGAGATTGTGAGCGCACTCGTGAATCATCACCCAAAGTGCTTTGCTCAAGAAGGCGCCCAGCAGGTATGCGACAAAGATCATCACATACCAGGGCGCGTCTCTTATCCAGTAAGCCAGGCCCAACTGCATCGGAACCACGAGGGCAATGACGATGGCGCTCCTGGGCTCTGGACCAATCAGTGCACGGACCTGTGGGTGCGTTTTAAGAATTGCGCGCGCGACCACGGTGAGGTTGGTCGCTATCTGACCGGTAGAAGTCCTGCGCCGATGCACTCACAGGCCGCAAATCTATCACGCGAGGGCAGGGCTTTCAATGATGTGGGCCATCATCGAACTGTAATGTGAAATTAAACGGATGTTAACCAGACGGGGTCAGACTCCTCATTAGAATCCGGATGGAAGTGCAGCACATTTCGTCAAAAATCTGATAGGAGAATCCCCTGTGAAAAGAACTCTGGCTAAGTTCGGATTGGTGTGTCTAGCCACCGTTGCTACCGTCTCATGCGCTAATGCCGCTGTTACGCTGCTTGCCAATGGAACCCTGACGACCACTAGTGCCGGGTACTACACCGATCTTTCCGGCCTGAACTACAACCTTGAGAACGGAGCCTCGGCGGCGTTGCTGGGAGGCCTTGGCTCGGGCCTTGCTTACGCTGGAAGCAACATTTTCCTGGCGCTGCCTGATCGCGGACCGAACGCGGTGAGCTATGACTCGGCAGTCGATGACACCGCTTCGTACGTGCTGCGCTTCCACACGATTCAAATGAACCTGCAGCGCAACACGGTCGGCGGTTTGCCATTCGTGCTCACACCGACGGTGCAGTCCACGACGCTTCTGTTGAATCCGACGGCGCTGGTGTATGGAACGGGAGTCGGACTGGGCGTGGGGTCGGGAGTTCCGCCAATCAACACCGCCAACCGGTACTACTTCTCTGGACGCTCCGACAATTTTGATGGCTTAAAGAACTCTGGCAACGGCCTTGACGCACGCTTCGATACGGAAGGAATTCGCGTCTCCGGCGACGGCAAGTACGTTTACATTTCCGATGAATACGGACCATATGTGTACGAATTCTTGCGCGCCACGGGAGCGCGCACCCGGACCTTCACCCTGCCTGCCCACCTGTTTGTAGATAATCTTTATCCTGTCGGCAATACGGAAATCGCTAACAACACTAGTGGCCGCACGGCTAACAAAGGCATGGAAGGGCTGGCCATCACGCCTGACGGCAAGACGCTGGTTGGCATCATGCAGGCGGCGCTGATCCAGGACAATAACCAGGGCGGCAAGGCGAAAAAGCTGCTACGCATCGTTACCATCGATGTGGCCAGCGGACAGTGGACGCATGAATATGCCTACCTGCTGACGACCGGAAGCGGCGTGAGCGAGATTTCGGCAATCAACCAGCACGAGTTCCTGGTGGACGAGCGCGACGGCAATGGATTGGGCAACGGCAACAATGCTGTGGTCAAGCAGCTGTTCAAGATCGATCTGGCGAATGCCGTGGATGTCAGCAACATGGACGGACTCACGGCAGCGACAAAGGCCGTGAGCAAGACCCTCTTTCTCGACATCGTGGCAGCGCTGAATGCAGTGGGAATTCCGTCGTCGCAGATCCCGGCGAAGATCGAAGGAATCGCGTTTGGTCCGGACGTAAATTACAACGGTAGCGTACACACGCTGTGGGTCGCCAACGATAACGATTTCGTTCAAGACTACAACGGCGTCACCAACAGCAATCCCAACCAGTTCTATGTTTTCGGTTTCACCGATGGGGATCTCGGCGGTTCGGTTTACCTGCCGCAGATATTTGCCAATTCAACGGGAAGATAAGGCTGAGTAGACAACAGCTGAATCGCGATCCGGCGTGACGGGACAAGAATGTGGGCCTGCATCCGCATGATGCGGGCCCATTACAGCTCTACTGGATGCAGTCAGTTTACGTGGATCGCAAACAAGTAGTTCCCAAAACGGGAATCGCAAACAAAACTAAATAGCCTCCGGCGCTTTTCTCCTCGGCCAATAGCAGCTCCGACTCTATAATTTAGCCAGGCGTACCCTCCTTCCTGTGGCAGCAATCCCTCGCAATCAATCTCACTTGAGGGCTGCATGCTGTCTTCTCTAAATCTGGAAAGCATATTTTCTGAGTCCATGAAGGAACACCTCGCGGTGGTCTATAAACTCGATACCCAGCGCCAGCGCCTGGAAGAAATTGCCAATCGCATGACTACCGCGTTGCTTGGGGGACACAAGATTCTGTGGTGCGGCAACGGCGGAAGCGCTACTGACGTGCAGCATCTGTCGGGTGAGTTGGTGGGGCGTTTCCGGCGCGAGCGGCCCGGGCTTGCTTCTATCGCGCTCACGGAGAATGCGGCGGCGGTCATAGGCATCGCCAATGATTACGGATTCCATGAAGTCTTTGCGCGACAGGTGGAAGCGTTGTGCCTTCCTGGGGACGTGTTCGTCGGAGTCTCGACTTCAGGCAACAGCCGAAACGTTTTGGTGGCGGCACAGCGAGCCCGGCAAATGGGCGCTTGCGTGGTTGCCATTACTGGAGAGCACGGAGGCAAACTCGGTGGGGCAGCAGACGTGTGGCTTCGGATTCCGTCGCAGGAGACGGCGCGGGTCCAGGAAGCCTACATGCTCTGCGGGCACATGCTGTGCGACTGGATTGAGCTGGCGGTCTGCATCAACAATGCAGTAGGGGCACAAAGGACGGCGGGATGAGCCACCATTCTTCGCACTTGATTCGGCTGGTGGAGAGCGAGTTTGGCAAGCCAAACGTGCTGGTTGTCGGCGACGTGATGCTCGACAAGTACGTGTGGGGCGAGGTGGAAAGAATCTCGCCCGAGGCGCCGGTGCCGGTGTTGCGAACGGAGCGGCAGAGTCAGCATCCCGGTGGCGCTGCCAATGTCGCCATGAACCTTGCGGGGTTAGGTGCACGCGTCACACTCATGGGATTCGGAGGAGGCGACGACGATCAGCACACTTTGGAGACGTTGCTTGCGAAGGCTGGAGTGGAGTGCTCGCTGATTGCGTGTCCGGGCGTGCCGACCACTTCGAAGCTGCGGGTGCTGGCCGGACATCAGCAACTGCTTCGGCTGGATAACGACCCCCGGTGCGCCGATTTCAACGATTCCAGCGACGCACTCTTACAAAGCGTGTTGGGGGCCCTGCCGGAAGCAGCGGTCGTGGTGCTCTCGGACTACGGCAAGGGCGCGTTGAACGAACGAGTCTGCCGCAGCATCATTGCCGAGGCGCGAAGGCTGCACATTCCGATGGTGGTCGATCCCAAGGGCAGCGACTTCACGCGATATCGCGGCGCAACTACGATCTGTCCCAATGCCAAGGAACTGGCGACCGTCACCGGCGAAGCTCCGGGCGATCTCAAGTGGCTGCTGAATGCCGGGCAGAAGATGGTGGCAGCGCTGAACCTGCAATACATGCTGGTCACACTCAGCGAAAGAGGGATGGCGATCCTGCGGCAGGACTCGCAAACACATGTTCCGGCGGCGGCGCGGCAAGTGTTCGACGTATCCGGCGCGGGCGATACCGTCGTTGCTGTGGTGGCAGCCTGCATTGCGGCACGAATGCCGGCCGAGGTTGCAGTGCAATTGGCGAATGTGGCAGCGGGGATCGTGATCGGAAAAGTCGGCACGGTGCCGATTGAGCGGGAAGAATTGCTGGGCGCATTTGCGCAGGATTCGGAGTTGGACGGGGAAGGCAAGGTACTTCCGCTGGAAGCACTGCGCGCGCGCGTGGCGGGATGGCGCGCGCGCGGGTTGCGGGTGGTGTTCGCTAATGGCTGCTTCGACTTGCTGCACGTCGGGCACATTTCTCTGCTGGAGCAGGCGAGGCGTATGGGTGATCGGCTGATCGTTGCCGTGAACAGCGACCGCTCCGTGCGCGCGCTGAAGGGACGGCGGCGTCCCATGGTTCGAGAGCAGGAACGGGCACAAGTTTTGGCTGCTCTATCAGCGGTGGACGCCGTGGTGATCTTCGACGATGCGACCCCACTACAGCTCATCGAGGCTCTGCGCCCCGACGTTCTAGTGAAAGGCGGCGACTACGCAGAGCATGAGGTCGTCGGCGCGGCCGAGGTGAAGGGTTGGGGAGGCCGACTGGAACTGGTGCCGCTGGTTGCAGGCCACGGCACCAGCGCGCTGATCGAAAACTCGCAAGAACACGTCGGGGTAAGAGCATGAGCCTCATGTTGCTGTGGGTCACTCTTCCAACGTGGCTGGCAATTGTGTGGCGTAAGTACCTGGCGGCTTGTCCGCCGGCCGTCAACCGCGACGGAAGTCCGCGTAGCATCGTCATCTTCCGGCTCGACCAGTTGGGTGATCTGGTGCTTACCACGCCACTATTTCGCGAGTTGAAACGGCTTTATCCGGGAGTGCGTTGCACTGTGGTGTTGCGTTCGCAGTACAAAGCTCTGCTGACTACCAATCGAAATGTTGACGAGATACTTCCGCTGCGCGAGCTGAAAGCAGAGTGGCTGCCTTCACGGGCGCGTTGGTTGGTCTCGGTCCTATGGTTTTACTGGGTCGAACTTCGAAGTCGCCAATTCGATTTCGCGATTTCGCCACGCTGGGATGTGGACGAAAGTCTGGCGACAATGTTGTGCGCGTTGACGAATGCCGGCAAGCGGGTTGGTCACACTTCGCGCGTCTCGCCGGCGAAGAGCCGCATCAATCGGGGCTTCGATGCGGCGTTTGATGTTACGCTGCCGCCCGGCCCACTGCGACACGAGGTGGATCGGAACCTCGCTGTAGCCGACGTGTTAGGCGCGAAGATACGGAGTCGTCAGCCGGAGATCGTACTGACCCAAACCGACCGCAAGTTTGCCGATGAGCTGCTAAAGAACCATGACAGCGGGCGAACGCTGGTCGCGCTAGGAATCGGCGGACGCGCGGCAGGCCGCAAGTGGCCGCTGGAGCGCTACGCCGAGTGCATCGCGCGGTTGAATGAGCAGCGTCTGGTTCAGCCCGTCATCTTATGTTCGGCAGACGAGGATGGGGATGCGTCGGCGCTCTCGGTGAAGCTGGCGGTTCCTCCCTACATACTGAGTGGGGTTTCATTGCGGACGGTCTGCGCGGTGCTGGAGCGCTGCGAGTTGTTCGTGGGCAACGATACCGGTACAGCGCACTTGGCGGCGGCGATGAATTGCCCAACGGTCGTAGTGTCGCGCCACCCGGCGAACGGCGATCCCACAAATCCAAATAGTCCAGCGCGTTTTGCGCCCCGCGGTGCACGATTTCGCGTGCTGCAGCCGCAAACGGGGAAAGGCGAATGCCTTGCCTCGTGCCGAAAGCCAGAACCGCATTGCGTTCTGCAAGTCACAGCGGAACACGTCGTGGACTCGGCCATGGACCTGCTTCCACGGCAGCAGGCGCAGCGTGTGGTTGTAAGAGCCGACTCGCCGTTCATCAAGCCGTCCGTCGTAGAGAGTGCAATGGTGCTGGCCTGATGCTGTCGCCGAATACGTGGGGGCATTCGCGTGGCGGACGCATCGCCGCGGCGGTCACGTCAGGAGTTGCAACGCGGGTGCTTTCGGCCTCCGCAACACTGCTCACGCTCCCTCTGGCCGTACGCTACCTGGGTGCCGAGCGCTTCGGTGTGTGGGCCACCATCATCAGCACAGTTGTGTTTCTCAACCTCTTGGATATCGGCATCGGCAGCACTCTCACCAATCACGTTGCCCACGCTTATGCCGTGGGAGATCGCGAATACGCCGCGCGGTACACAACCAATGCGCTGGCGCTGACCATTGCGGTGGCCAGTCTCGCCGGAGGCGCTCTGCTGTTAGCGTGGCCGCACGTGGACTGGGTGAGGATGTTCAATGTCTCGCACAGCGTGGCAACTACCGACGTCAGCGTCACGGTCGCAGCCGCGATGGCGCTGGTTCTGATCGGTCTTCCCGCGTCGCTATGCGGCAGAATTCTGGCCGGGTATCAGGAGGTTCATTTCAGCAACCTTGCAGTGGCTGCTGGAACATTGGCAAACTTCGCAGGCCTAGTCGCAGGTGTCGCGCTGAAAATGCCAATGCCGGTCCTATTCATAATGTCTAGCGGAGGCGTAACGCTGGCAAACCTTGTCGCCTTCGCTGGCTTGCTCTTCTGGCGCAGGCCTTGGCTGCGGCCACGGCGCTCGCAGGTGAAGTGGCGCACGACTCGCGAGCTGCTCGGTTCTGGCACCGGCTTCTTCCTCATACAAGTTGCCGGAGCCGTGGTCTTCAGCTCTGACAATGTGGTAGTGAGCCATTACCTCGGCGCGGCGCAGGTTACGCCCTACACCGTGACGTGGCGGTTAGTGGGTCTGTCCGCCTTACTGCAGGGCCTGGTGTTTCCCGCCCTGTGGCCAGCCTACTCCGAGGCCTATACCAAAGGTGACTATGGCTGGATGCGCAGCGCCTTTCGTTCGAGTTTGCGCGCAACCTTTGCATTAAATCTGGGCTTTGCCTTACTGCTGCTGGCAGTCGGCAAGCCTCTCATTCGCTGGTGGGCCGGCCAGGCGGCAGTTCCTTCTATGGCACTTCTGGCGGCAATGGCGATTTGGGCTGTTATCAGCGGATGTATGACGGTGGAGTCGTGTCTGCTCGCCGCCGTGAACCGTACCCGCGCGCAGGGCGTTCTGTCGCTCATCGCGGCCGCAGTGAATCTCGGCCTGTCGATTTTGCTGGTGCAGCGCATCGGTGCTGTTGGTGTGATCTCCGGCACCATTTTTTCCTATCTCCTGGTGCTGGTGGTGCCGCAGAGTCTTCTAGTAAAGAGTGTGCTGCGCGAAGATTCCTCGGCCGGCACATCGCCAAGTAGCCAACTTCCAGCCGCCAGCGCGTTGAGGGTGTAACGAAATCGCCGTGCTGTGATGGCCCACTTTCAGGAGACTTCATGACCCCGTTGCGTCGTCGATTTATGCAGAAGGACGTGGCTCGCCGAAGGCGACAAGACCGTGCTGCAGGTTGGCATGACCTTCGGTTGCGAGCCGGGCGTTTACGACCCAGGATGGGGCGCCTTCCGCCACTCCGACACCGTGATCGTCGGCAAGACCCAGGGCGAAATCGCAACCGCTATCCCACACGGCTCAACGACACGATCATCATGATCTAGTCCCCGGGTTCGTCCGCTTGCGTAGCAGATACGCGGCGCAAGCGGTTGTTTAGGGTCAGCGCCAGGCCGTAGATCAACAGTTCGAGGCACAGTACCAGCGTCGTCGCCTCGAACACCGTCACCGCAAGATACAGGGGCCTGACGGGATGGACGCGATTCGCGAGCCGCAGAACAGCGATGGGATAACCCAGAAGGCCTGCAATCGCCGCCATAGTTACCGCCAGCGCAATCTTTAGGCGCGGCGAAAATTTCTCTTCCATTCGGACCACTGGTGGCGTCCGCCGGTACCAGCCTGCGACCCACATTCCGAGCACCGCAATCCCGCCAACGGTGCTGATGTGCTGCAACAGATGCCCGAACTGAATGCTGTGCCCCATCGGCAGCGGAACCCGCACGTGCAGAAAAGCCGAGTAAGAAGCAAGTTCTGAGTATGAGTGGGTGAACTGGTCCCAGCCGATATGCGTCGCGATGCCGACGGCGATCCACAACACGATCGACCCGAAGTGCCGCCAGCCTGAAAATGACAGTGGCGCGGTTTTGTCTTGCAATCGGCGCTGCAAGCTGCTCGGCAGCAATGCGATGACAGGACCCTTCACGATTCGCTCAAACAGCCAAAGCACAAGCACTGCAAAGGGAAGTGTGAACAGCAGAACATCGGGAAAGTGGTGCCCGCTGCGGTCTTCGTCGGAGATCAGAATGAAATACTGCAGGTCGGGCGCGAACGTCCCCATCACGAGCGCAGGCCACACAGGCTTTAGCCTGCGGAAGGGTAACGACGCGGCGGCGTGCGACAAAGTGAAGGGCATAAGCGGCTGATGAAATGCCTATCGTGACATAGTACTTAGGCTCGGGGGGGTGACTATCCCGCGAGGAATGGGTTACTTTCGCGCTCCTCGCCAATGGTGGTGAGTGGGCCGTGTCCGGGTATGACGATGGTTTCGTCAGGCAGCGAAAGTACCGGCCCCTTCAGCGACTCCATAATCTTCTTGAACGAGCCACCCGGCAGGTCGGTGCGGCCGATGGAGCCGGCAAACAGTGTGTCGCCCGCAAGGAGCTTTTGCTCAGCTGCGAAATAGAGGCAGACGCTGCCTTCGGTGTGTCCCGGGGTGTGCAAAACATCAGCCACAACACTGCCGGCTTGCAACTTGTCGCCGGTGGTAATGCTGCCGTCGATGGCGGTTTCCTCCGGCGGACGCATACCGATCCAACTCGCTTGCACGTCCAGCATCTTCAGTAGCATTTGGTCGTTTGAGTTGAGCAGAACGGGTGCGCCGGTGATGCGTTTCAGCTTAGCTGCGCCGCCGATGTGGTCAATGTGGGCGTGGGTAATCACAATCTGTTTGACGGTGAGGCCGTGGCGCTGCACGATGGCGAGTACCTGATCGATGTCGTCGCCCGGGTCGATGACCATGGCCTCGCTGGTCTGCTCGTCGCCTATTATCGAGCAATTGCACTGCAGCGGGCCGACCGGGAAAATCTCGTGGATCATGGATTCAAGCTACCAGACCCTGCGACTTTGGCGAAAGAAGCGTCAGGTGACTTGTCTCCCCGGCCCGCCCTGCGCTAAACTTCGCAATCCTAACGGTACTTCGGCCTGGAACAGCCTGTAGGAGCGGCCAATGGAACGTATTTCGCGCATTGCGTTTCGCGATCAGACGATTCTGCTGGTCGACTGCAGCGACTGTTCGCCGGAGGAACTGGCGGCCGTGGCCGACGACCTCCCGCGCCACGTGACTCAAGAACCGCACGGTTCCGTGCTGCTGCTCGCCGATCTAAGCAGAGCGGTTTTCAACAAAGAAACGGTCGAGCACGTGAAACTCGCGACCGTGTTCGATCGACCTCATCTGAAGAAGTCGGCTTGGGTCCTTACAAATAATTTGCCAAAGGCGCTGTACGACTCAATTCGCACGTTTTCAGGACGCGAAATTCCCACCTTCGCCACTCGGGAAGAAGCGCTGGAATACCTGGTGAGCGATGAAACGCCAAGCGACGAAGTCCAGGCATGAAGCAACGGCCGTCGCGCGAGGCGAAGGCCGAAATCTAAAACCATGGGTCGAGCTATTTGGCTGGAGCGGCGGGCGCTTGCTGCGTCGGCGCAGACTTCGTGTTTTCCAGGACCGATCCGCTGCTAACGCCGCGGCGCGTCGCCAAGGCAGAAAGAGTGATCGAAGTCACCATAAAAGCGATGGCAGCATACGTAGTGGCGCGGCTCAGGACGGTGCCGGCCGTGCGGGTGCCGAAGGCGGTCTGGCTGCCGGCGCCACCGAACGCGGCGGCGATATCGGCGCTCTGGCCGTGCTGCAACAGCACAACAATAATCAGGAACGCGCAGACCAGCACATGAATGGTAGTGACTAGCGGAATCATCCAGGTAAGCATTGGTGTCTCAGTTCTCTTTGCGGACGGTGCCGGTTCGGCACAGTTTCGTCCATAACTTCCGATTCATACTCTCAAAACGCTGCCGTGAGCCTTGCAGAACGATGGTGCGGAAGGGGGGACTTGAACCCCCATGCCTTTTGGGCGCCACCCCCTCAAGATGGTGTGTCTGCCAATTTCACCACTTCCGCGCGCAATCAGAAACGGCAAAAAGCCGTCTTCAAAGCAGGTCTTAGAGGCACTCATAGTATAGCAAAGACAGTGA
>Ga0302286_10001234_pt1 | contig 19272 bp, 16 predicted proteins | sample III_Fen_E2_3_FD_198765 | JGI IMG/M metagenome (GOLD analysis project Ga0302286, IMG submission 198765) | Peat permafrost microbial communities from Stordalen Mire near Abisko, Sweden - III_Fen_E2_3 | ecosystem: Environmental > Terrestrial > Soil > Wetlands > Permafrost | place: Sweden: Abisko...
TTCAAGTTGGACGGTGGAAATGAATTATGAAGCTTTTAGCGATTATGTGGAAGTGTATGAAAAAGCTGGAAATTTTGAACGTGCCAAAGAGTTGAAAGAAGTTGTACAAAAAATCAAAGCTGATTTCAATAAATATTTGGTGAAAGACAATGTGGTTGCCGGATATGGTTATGTGGAAGATGATGGAAATATCAGCGTATTACTTCATCCAACCGATACACATACAGGAATTAGTTATAGTCTTCTTCCAATGGATCGTGGAATCTTAAGCGGAATTTTCACCAAAGAACAAGCTGAATTTCATCAGAATATAATTGATAAATACTTGAAAGGACTTGATGGATAAACCGTTGAAATACAAAGGTGGAATTCAGGAAATTTTCCAGCGAGCCGAAAGCAGTACATTTTTTGGTCGTGAAATTGGTTTGATGTACATTCACGAACACATTCGCTACGCTGAATCTCAAGCGGTTCTCGGTAAAGCTGAGGAATTTGTAAAAGCACTGCGTCAGGCAATTCCTGTAAACTATAAGGATATTGTTCCAAACAGCAATTTACGTCAGGCAAATTGCTACTATTCAAGCAGTGACGTGACTTTCAAAACACGTTATGAAGCAGATGAAAAATACGCAGATGTATTATCAGGAAAAATGCGAGTGGATGGTGGATGGCGTGTATATTCAAGTGGACCTGGAATTTATGTAAGTTTGGTTATTAAAAAACTCATCGGTTTCCGTGCTTTCAACGATTATGTGGTAATTGACCCTGTTTTGACAAACGAAATGGACGGATTTTCAGCATCATTTAAATTTAAAAGACATCATTTAAATTGGAATTTCAAGGTAAAATATGGAAATTTCACTCCTAAAAGCATTATTGTCAACGGATTGAATATCCCTTTCGATACTGAAGATAATCCATACAGAAAAGGTGGAGCTCTTATTCCGATGAAAGTATTTTTAGACAATCTTAAACCAGGTGAAAATCAATTTATTGTAGAAATATAACAAAAAAATATCAAGAATATATGTTTAAGAAATTCAGAATTTTACTGTTTGTACTGATTATTTTCAGCTTACAAACACAGGCGCAACAAAAATCGTCAACAACTAAAGTTGCATCAAAAGAAGCATTTATCAATGATTTAATGTCGAAAATGACTATTGATGAAAAAATAGGGCAGTTGAATCTTGCAACAGCAGGATATATTCATACCGGTGAAGCAAATAGTAGTGACATCGGTCAAAAAATTATTGATGGAAAAGTGGGTGGAATTTTAAATTTGGATTCTGTAAAAAAAATTAGAGATGTTCAAGAAGTTGCAGTAACCAAAAGCAGATTGAAAATCCCCTTGATTTTTGGAATGGACGTAATACACGGATATAAAACGACGTTTCCTATTCCTCTAGCATTAGCCAGCAGTTGGGATATGAGCTTAATTGAAAAAATGGCTAGAATTTCCGCGCAAGAAGCAAGTGCAGATGGAATTTGCTGGACATATTCTCCAATGGTAGATATTTCCCGCGATCCTCGTTGGGGGAGAGTTGCTGAAGGTTCGGGTGAAGATGCTTTTTTAGGTTCCAGAGCAGCAGAAGCTTACGTGCATGGTTATCAAGGTGACGATTTGACGAAAAATAATACTATTATGGCTTGTGTTAAGCATTTTGCGCTGTATGGAGCTGCAGAGGCCGGACGCGATTATAACACCACCGATATGAGTTATAACAGAATGTATAACGAATATCTACCACCTTACAAAGCAGCATTTGATGCCGGAGCAGGAAGTGCGATGAGTTCCTTTAACGATATAAATGGCGTCCCGGCAACTGCTAATCGCTGGTTGATGACCGACTTACTTCGTAATCAGTGGGGATTTAAAGGTTTTGTTGTAACTGATTTTACCGCTATTGAGGAATTAGTTCAGCATGGATTGGGTGATAAACAAGCAGTTGCAGCTCTTGCGCTTCACGCAGGAATTGATATGGATATGGTGGGTGAAACTTTTCTGAATACATTAAAAAAATCATTGCAGGAAGGAAAAGTTACAGAAGAAGAAATCAATCAGGCTTGCCGTAGGATGTTGGAAGCTAAATACGGTTTGGGACTTTTTGATGATCCGTATAAATATTGTGATGTGAAGCGTGCCGAAACCGAACTTGGAACTCCCGAACATATGAAAGTGGCACGTGAAATTGCTGCGCAAACATTTGTATTATTGAAAAATCAAAACCAACTTCTGCCTTTGAAAAAGAATTTGAAATATGCCATCGTTGGTCCATTAGCAAATTCAAAATTCGATATGGTGGGAACCTGGGCTGTAGGGGCAGATCATTCTAAATCGGTAACTGTATTGCAAGGGTTCAGAAACTATTTAGGAAAAGATGCCAAAATTCAATTTGCAAAAGGATGCAATATGGTTGATGATAAAAATTTAGACAATTGGACACATTGGGATGGAGCTTCTATCGACTCTACAAGAACTCCCGAACAATTGAAAAGCGAAGCATTGAAAATTGCAAAAGAGAGTGATGTGGTTATTGCCGTTATGGGTGAAGGCTCTGAAATGACCGGAGAATGTTCAAGCCGTTCAGATATTTCACTTCCCGGAAATCAAGAAGCATTTTTAAAAGAACTGATGAAAATAGGAAAACCAGTTGTGATGGTGCTTTTCACAGGTCGTCCACTGACTATTAATTGGGAAAATGAAAATATTCCGGCTATTTTGAATGTTTGGTTTGGCGGTTCACAGTCGGGAAATGCTGTGGCTGATGTGGTTTTTGGCGATGTAAATCCTTCCGGAAAATTAACTGTAACCTTTCCTCAAAACGTTGGACAAATTCCAATTTATTACAATCATAAAAATACAGGTCGCCCAATTAAAGAAGGCGAATGGTTTAAAAAATACCGTTCAAATTATCTCGATGTTTCTAATGAACCGTTATATCCGTTTGGCTATGGCTTGAGTTATACTACTTTTAATTATGACAATTTTACATTGAGTAAAACACAACTAAAAGGAAATGAAACGTTGAAAGCATCTGTAACATTATCAAATACAGGGAAATACGATGGGGCTGAAGTAGTCCAACTTTATATTCGTGATGTAGTTGGAAGCATAACAAGGCCTGTAAAAGAATTAAAAGGTTTCCAAAAAGTATTTTTGAAAGCAGGCGAAAGCAAAACAGTTACATTTGATATTACACCCGAAGATTTGAAATTTTATAACAACGATTTAGTGTATGATTGGGAAGCAGGTGAATTTCAAATTCAAATTGGTACTAACTCGCATGACGTGAAAGTAGGAAGTGTAAATTGGGCTAAGTAATAATATCAACAATAGCGAAAAACAGCAATTTTTTCAACCGTCTGACTGTCTAAAGCAGTCAGACGGATTTTATTTTCAAGTAATGTATTCACAATCGGGTTAAATAATTATCAAAATGCCAAAGCAATTTTTTTTACTCTTATCAGTTGTACTTACTTTACTTGCGTGTAGCAAAACTGAAGTATCGCTAACTCCAACACCAATTATTAAAACACTGAATATTAATAGCGTACAGGTAAATAGAATAGGGTTGACAAGTAGCACAACACTCTACGGAATTGCCATAAAAACTTTTCCGGTAATAAAGATTGTTTTTAGCGATACCATCAACCTCAAATCATTGAACACAAGTGCAATTACGTGGGGAGGCACTATTGGTTCCAATTACAGTGCAGCAATAGGTGAGAACCCTAAAACACTTCTAATTACCTCCACTGTCTTACCTGCAGCACTTTCAGCTTATACACTCACAATCAATTCAGGAAGTAATCTTGGTGGCAATATATCGGCTTCTTTTTCCGCCAATTTCATTACACAAATTGATAGTACTGCTAAGTTTCCAACACTTTCCGATGATGATTTGCTGACTAAGATTCAGCAACAAACTTTACACTATTTCACCGACTATGCACATCCAATTTCGGGCATGGCGCGCGAAAGACTAAATTCCGGTGAAACTGTCACAACTGGAGGTACCGGATTTGGATTGATGGCTGTTTTGGCAGGTATAAATCGTGGTTTCGTTACACGTACGGTGGGATACACGCTTATTAATAAAGTAGTTACGTTCTTAAATGAAAAGGCGGATAAATTTCATGGCGCTTATCCGCATTGGATGAATGGCAGTACAGGGAAAGTGATTCCTTTCAGTACCAAAGACGATGGTGGAGATTTGGTGGAAACGGCTTACTTGATGCAGGGGTTATTGACTGTGAATGAGTATTTTAATAGTGGAAGTGTAGTTGAAAAAGCAATGTGTGACACTATTCAGAAATTATGGAAAAATGTGGAATGGGATTGGTATCGCCAAAACGGTCAGAATACACTTTACTGGCATTGGTCACCCGACTATGCCTGGGCAATAAACATGCCGATAGCCGGATACGATGAAGCTCTTATCGTCTATGTGCTGGCTGCTGCTTCGCCCACACATCCTATTACAAAGTCGGTGTATGACCTTGGATGGGCTAAAAGCGGCGCTATTCGCAATGGCAAATTGTTTGAAGGTATCACTTTGCCACTTGGAAGTGATTATGGAGGGCCTCTTTTTTTCGCGCATTACTCATTTTTGGGCTTAGATCCACGAAAGCTTTCCGATCAATATGCCAATTATTGGGTACAGAATGTGGCTCACAGTCAAATAAATAATCGCTATTGCATACGTAATCCTCAAAACAATTATGGATACAGTGCAGATAGTTGGGGATTGACTGCCAGCGATATATCTACCGGTTATACCGCTTCTTCGCCCACCAACGATGTCGGAACGATTGCTCCCACAGCAGCGCTTTCGTCGTTTCCTTACACACCAACCGAAAGCATGAAAGCCGCGCGTTTTTTCTATTATCAACTTGGTGATAAACTTTGGAGCGATTATGGTTTGAAAGATGCATTCAACTTAAATCAATGTTGGTTTGCTTCTTCGTATCTTGCTATAGACCAAGGCCCTGTTGTGGTGATGATTGAAAATTACCGCTCGCAGTTGTTATGGAATCTTTTTATGCAAAACTCTGATGTAAAGAATGGCCTTAATAGTTTGGGATTCAGTTATTAATCGTTAAGAAATTACTTTAAAAACGCGATCTGTTGTTTTAGCACAAAAAAAAATTCAACAGGGCAATTTTTACTTATCTTTGTACAAAGTATCAAAAAAATTACCATGCAACAATCACGCTCCTTCAACAATACGCTAAAGCTGTTGCTTCTTTTGTTTTCATTCCATTTTCTACCCCTTGGAGCTACTGAATTTGCTCCGGTTGTCACCAATTTTACAAAAAATGAGTACAAGGCTGCTAATCAGAATTGGGCAGTGGGGCAGGACACGCATGGATACCTCTATTTTGGTAACAACAACGGATTACTGCGATTTGATGGTATGGCCTGGGAACTTTTCACAATTCCTGGCAACCGTGTGGTACGTGCTTTAATGACCTCATCCGATGGTCGTGTGTACGTAGGATCGTTCGAGGAGTTTGGCTATTTTCAACCCCAAAAAACAGGCGAGTTTTGCTATCATTCACTTTCGCAGGAATTGAAAAAATATAACATGCAAAATGACGAAATATGGACTATTCTTTCTCTTAACGGGAAAATCTATTTTCAATCATTTACGTCCTATTTTGTATTTGATGGTAAGACGGTTACCGGCTATCGGAACAAAGGTTCATTTTTATTCTTCAACAGCTACAAACAAGCTATTTACACACATGTTGAGCAAACAGGATTTAGCCGTTTAGATCCACTTCAAAACACTTTTCACTCGGTAATTGCGCAGGGAGCACCCAAAACTCAGGTTACGGCCATTTTACCCTTTGATACTAAACGAACATTACTTGTTACCACCAACGACGGACTGTATTTACTTGAAGGTAATACTTGCAGCATGTTTGACAATCAGGCCAATGACTGGTTCCTGAAAGCCAATGTGAATAAGGCAATTATCACAAATGATTCTGTTTATGTGATTGGCTCCATTCTCGATGGGGTAGTTGCAATTAACAAGAAAGGCAGGGTATTATGGAAACTAAACACCACAAATTTTTTGCAAAACAATACAATTCTCGGCATGTATTGCGACAAAATGAACAATGTGTGGTTGGCTCTCGATAAAGGTGTTGCCTTGGTACATACAGGAGGTAAAGTGCGATATGTGGCTTCATTTCGACCTTCAATTGGAGCTATTTACGGGTTGAATATTTTTCAGTCGGATATATATATCGGCACTAATCAAGGGTTATATTCAGGAACTATAGGAAACCTCAGTGATGAGATTAAGAATCTGGATGTTAGCCTAATACCAAAGGTAAAAGGACAAGTCTGGGACTTAAAACGATTTGATGGTCAACTCTTTTGTGGCAACAATGAAGAGACTTTTTGTGTAGATAAAAAAAATCTTACAATGGCTGCACCCGTACGTGGCGGTTTTTGCATTCAGGAAGGAGTTATTAACGGGCAAAATGTATTGGTTCAAGGCACATATACTCAGCTGTGTATCTATAAAAAAGACAAGACAGGAAAATGGGTATTCAGTAATGCAGTCGATAATTTTATGAACCCTATTCGCTATCTTGAAATTGATTATCAGGGAACGATTTGGGCTGCGCATCTTCATCAGGGACTTTACCGAATAGTGCTTGATAAAAGTCTGAAACATATCCACGAATTAAAGGTTTTTCCAATGCTTGGCGGAAGGCCACATTTATGTATTAATGTATTCAAAGTAGCTAACAGAGTGGTGTTTACCAATGGCGAAAGGTTCTATACATTCAATGATTTAAACAAGGAAATTATCCCGTTCAAATCCCTGAATGATGGGTTGGGTAATTTTTCGGGAGCCTACCGAGTGAACCATTTCAGGGACAATCTTTATTGGTTTATGCGCGATGAAGATGCCGCTTTGGTACAGATAGAAAATGAAAAGGTGACTGTGGTAGATGTAATCAACTACACCTCATTTCCCAACGAAAATGTAGATAAAAATCAGAATATCATGGCAATATCTGAAGATAAATGCCTGATTTGTCTGGAAGATGGATTGGCTTTATACAAACTTCCTGACCGTTTTGCTAAGAAAACCCCATTGTTCCACCTGTTATTGAAGAGTGCTCATGCCTACAATTCTGACAATACCACGGGACGTTTGTTGGCGTTTGAACACCCCGACGTACTGCCTTATACCTTCAATAGCATTCTTTTCACGGTAGCATATCCCAATTTTGATAACATAGATAATATTCGTTTTCGCTATCGATTGGAAGGAATTGATAAACGTTGGTCTGACTTGAAAAGTGCTACTAATCAGGAATATGTACGATTGCCATACAATAAATATACTTTCAAAGCAGAAGTAGTCACATCTACCGGCGAAATTTTGGACACTTTTTCCTACGATTTCGAGATTGCACCTCCATTTTATTTGAGTACTTTAGCGAAAACACTGTATGTACTTCTTTTTATCTTTTTGATAATCATTGCTTTCCGGAAAATGCAATCGGAATTGATTAAACGAAGAGATAAAATAGAACAAAAGCACATAGAATTGCGCAAGCAAGAGCTGGAGCACAGCGAGCAACAAATAATGAAGCTCGAAAAAGAAAAACTCGAAAACGAATTAATGCTCAAGAGCAAAGAATTGGCAGGTTCCACTATGTCTATTATCAAAAAGAATGATATTCTGGTGAGAATAAAAGAAGAACTAATTGTCCAGAAAGAACAGTTAGGGTCGCAATATCCAAAAAAATACTTTGAAAAAATAATACGTTTTATTGACGAAAATCTTTCTTCTGAAGACGATTGGGCAGTATTTCAAAGCAATTTTGATCGTATTCACGAAAATTTTTTCCGTAACTTGCATGTTCGATATAGTGAGCTTACATCCAACGATTTACGGTTGTGTGCTTATCTACGGCTCAATCTTTCATCGAAAGATATTGCCAACCTGATGAATATTTCGCTCAAAGGTGTGGAAGCCGGTCGCTACAGGCTTCGCAAAAAACTGAATATTAGTGCCGAAAAAAGTTTGACCGAATTTATGATTGAACTTAAATCGACAACACCCAACGAATCATCGTCACTGTAAAGCTACGGTGACGCTCTTTCTCCTCGCCCTAATCATCCGAATCAAGCGTTTCTCCCATCCTTTTTTTAACCAAAAAGGCCATTGCACAGTAAAAAAAGAGTATCTTTGTGGCTAAAATTTGCCTGCATGTCTCTTGGCGAATAGTGCTTTTTGAAGCATTATGACAGTTGGCATATTATTTGTTGTTGAAAAATATAATTAAAACATATAAACGTCTAATTTATCATGGGATTTAACGAAGTATTAAGTAAAATGTTCGGCAATAAAGCGCAACGTGACTTGCGTGAAATTATGCCGATTGTAGAAAAAGTAAAACTGGCTTATGAAGAAATTTGCATACTCAGCAACGATGAAGTGCGTCAACGTACCGAAAGCATCCGCCAACGCATTAATGAATACATAGCCCCTGAAAATGATCGTATTGCTGAACAGAAAGATAATATCGACAACGAACCGCTTGAAAATCGTGAAAAAATATACGATGAAGTAGATAAGTTGGAGAAAAAATCGCTTGAGAAACTTGAAGAAATTCTTCTCGAAGTCCTTCCCGAGGCTTTTGCCGTGATGAAAGATACCGCTCGCCGTTTTAATGAAAATAACGAAATAGTAGTTACAGCCAATGATTTTGACCGTAAACTGGCAGTTGACCGTGATTTTGTACGCATCGAAGGCGACAAAGCCCATTACTTAAACGAGTGGATGGCGGGTGGCAACAAGGTGAAATGGGATATGGTGCATTACGATGTGCAATTAATTGGTGGTGTCGCTCTTCACAAAGGAAAAATTGCCGAAATGGCTACAGGTGAAGGTAAAACTTTGGTGGCTACATTGCCTGTTTTCCTTAATGCCTTAGCCGGACAAGGTGTACACCTGGTTACCGTGAATGACTATTTGGCTAAACGTGACTCCGAATGGATGGGACCGCTTTACATGTACCACGGTTTAATGGTCGATTGTATTGACCGTCACCAGCCAAACTCCGACGAACGCCGAAATGCTTATATGGCCGACATTACATTCGGGACCAACAACGAATTTGGCTTCGATTACCTTCGCGATAACATGGCCAACAGTCCGTTGGATTTGGTGCAACGCAAGCATCATTATGCCATTGTGGATGAAGTAGACTCCGTGTTGATTGATGATGCCCGTACTCCACTAATTATTTCTGGTCCTGTCCCCAAAGGCGAAGACCAACTGTTTGAAGAACTTCGACCCAAAGTAGAGCGCTTGTTCAATGCGCAGAAGATGTTGACCACCAAATTGTTAGCAGATGCGCGTAACATGATGAAGTCCAACGATGATAAACAACGTAAAGAAGGATCGTTACTCTTGTTTAGAGCATTCAAAGGCTTACCCAAAAACAAAGCATTGATAAAATTTACAAGTGAGCAGGGCATTAAATCGGAAATGCTGAAAACAGAGTCGTATTATATGCAGGATAATAACCGCGAAATGCATGTGGTTACCGATCCTCTCTATTTTGTGATTGACGAAAAAAATAATAGCGTTGAACTTACCGATAAAGGTCTTGATTTGATTACAGGCGATTCTGACGACCCAAAATTCTTTGTGCTCCCCAATATTGCTGAACAATTATCTGATTTGGAGCGTCATAGCACACTTACACCTGAAGAAAAACAAGCCAAAAAGGACGATGTAATTCAAAATTATTCTATAAAACAAGAACGGGTTCATACTATTCACCAGTTGGTTAAAGCGTACACATTGTTTGAAAAAGATGATGAATACGTGGTAATTAACGGACAGGTGAAAATTGTAGATGAACAAACCGGCCGTATTATGGAAGGTCGTCGTTATTCCGATGGTTTACACCAGGCACTCGAAGCCAAAGAACGTGTAACGATTGAAGCTGCTACCCAAACTTTTGCCACAATTACATTGCAGAATTATTTCCGCATGTATCACAAATTGGCGGGTATGACTGGTACTGCTGAGACAGAAGCCGGCGAATTATGGGACATCTACAAGCTTGACGTGATGGTAATCCCCACTAACCGTTCAATTGTGCGTAACGATATGAACGACAGGGTTTACAAAACAAAGCGTGAAAAATATAATGCCGTTATTGACGAGATTGTACGCTTGGTAGAAGCTGGACGACCAATATTGGTGGGTACTACGTCGGTCGAAATTTCCGAATTACTCAGCCGAATGTTGACCATTCGTAAAATTCCGCATAATGTATTGAATGCCAAGCTTCACCAACGTGAAGCCGAAATTGTGGCACAAGCAGGACAAAGTGGCACTGTTACTATTGCCACCAATATGGCGGGTCGTGGTACCGACATCAAGCTTTCGGTTGCGGTAAAAGAAGCAGGTGGATTGGCCATTGTAGGTACTGAACGCCATGAGAGCCGTCGTGTGGACCGTCAGCTTCGTGGACGTGCCGGACGTCAGGGTGACCCGGGTTCTTCAGTATTTTATGCATCGCTCGAAGATGAGTTGATGCGTCTTTTTGGTTCCGAACGTATTTCGGGAGTGATGGATCGTTTGGGCTTTGAAGAGGGTGAAATGATTGAGCACTCAATGATTTCCAAATCGATAGAACGCGCGCAAAAGAAAGTAGAAGAGAATAACTTCGGTATTCGTAAACGTTTGCTCGAATATGATGATGTGATGAATTCACAACGTACTGTGATTTACACCCGTCGTTACCATGCACTTATAGGTGAACGTATTGGAATGGATATTGTAAATATGCTGGACGAAGCTGCACAAAGTGTGGTGGAACAATATTATTCTATGCTCGACTATGAAGGTCTCACCATTGAAGCAATGACCGTCTTTGGCATTGATTTACCATTTGACGAAACCGAATTTCGTTCGATGCGCTTAAATGATGTGATTGATGTGATTTTCGACCTTGCTCTGGCAACTTTCAAACGCAAAATGGACAAGTTGGCCACAGTTGCTTCTCCTGTTATTAAACAAGTATATGAAACTCAGGGACAATCGTATGAAAATATTCTGATTCCTTTGACTGATGGAAAAAGGATGTACAACATTCCTGTCAACCTGAAGAAGGCTTATGATACGGAAGGCAAAGAAGTAATAAAAGCATTTGAAAAAGCTGTTTTACTGATGGTTATCGATGACGAATGGAAAGAACATCTACGTGAAATGGATGATCTTCGCGACTCGGTGCAAAATGCAAGTTACGAACAAAAAGATCCTCTATTGATCTATAAGTTAGAGTCTTTTGGTATGTTCAAGAAAATGGTGGAAACGATGAACCGTCGTGCTACCAGCATTTTGATGCGAGGACAAATTCCTGTACGCGAAACCGAACAGGTGCGGCAGGCAGCGCAAGAACGTCGTTCCGATTTCAGTCGCTATAATACCCTTAAACCCGATACAGCCAAGTCTGAAAAAGATCCGACATCGCAGGATACCCGCGAGCAGCCGCAAAAACCACAACCGATTCGAGTAGAAAAGAAAGTAGGACGCAACGATCCTTGTCCTTGCGGAAGCGGTAAAAAGTTCAAAAACTGTCACGGAAAAGAAGAATAATCAATTTTAGATTGACAAATAAGTCTTTACTATGGCTAAAAAAGTATTTGTTACGGGTTGTTATGATATGCTCCATAGCGGTCATGTGGCTTTTTTCAAAGAGGCTGCGGACTATGGTCAACTTTACGTGGGTATTGGTTCCGATCGTACTATCCGTGAATTGAAGGGCAGAGAAACCATAAATAGCGATCAGGAAAGGCTTTACATGGTAAAATCGGTTCGCTATGTAACAGATGCGTGGGTTAATTCCGGTTCCGGGATAATGGACTTTGAGTATGATTTCCGCCGTTTTTTACCCGATATATTTGTGGTAAATGAAGATGGTCATTCGCCTGCGAAAGAGATTCTATGCAAAGAATTGGGCATTGAATACGTGGTATTAAAGAGAATACCACAGGCAGGATTACCCGCACGCAGTACAACATCGCTGCGAAGTACTTCTCAGAGCAATTTGCCATACCGCATTGACCTTGCCGGAACCTGGATTGACCAACCCTATGTGTCTAAATATCACGCAGGATGGGCTATTACACTCTCATTGGAACCAACCATTGAGTTTAATGAACGTTGCGGTATGAGTACTTCAACCCGCAATGCACTTAAAAAACTCTGGCCTTATGAACTGCCTGCAATGCATCCCGAAAAATTGGCTCAATTGACTTTCCGCTTTGAAAATGAACCGGGACGAACAGAAATTTCGGGAGCACAGGATTCTATTGGTATATGTATGCCCGGTTTGGTACGTCATTACTATGACAACTGCTACTGGCCGCAAAAAATTGAATCGTGTCTAGACGATTCGGTGTTAGATTGGCTGGAGCAACACATCTCTTTACAGCTCCTATGGCCTCGTCCGGTTAATCTTAATTTGCTAAAGGAAACCTACATTAATACTGAAAATGTGAAGGCTTTGAGCGATGCTGCTGCAGGGTGTTGGGATGCTATAATGCAAAAAGATATTGAGAAATTTGCTCATTACTTCAATCGTTCTTTCGAAGCACAAATCCGTATGTTTCCGGCTATGCAACCGAAAGATGTAAAAGAGGTTATGGATGAATATAAAAGCAATACTTTAGCCCAAAAACTGGCCGGTGCCGGTGGTGGTGGTTACATGATTTTAGTCACTGATAAACCGTTGGAAGATACGATTAAAATAAATATTCGTCGCGTAGGTTTTAACTTGTAAAATTATGGAAGTTGTTCAGATTATACAGGCAATGTTGGCTCCGGGCATATTAATTTCTGCCTGTGGGCTTTTTCTATTGGGCATGAACAATAAATACTCTCTGGTGGTAGGTCGTATTCGTACGCTGGACGAGGAGTTGCGTAAGCTCGATACTATTGCCGATACCGAAAAGCTTACACCGCGTCAGCAAACACGCTATGAGAGCATTAAAATGCAGGTAGGTAAGTTTTATTATCGTATTCGACTGGTAAGAAATGCGGTGGTCTCTTATTCTTCTGCAGTTTTCTTTTTTGTGGCTACCTGCTTAGGCATTGGGTTACAATTTGCAGTAGGTGAATCGGTTTGGTTATCGGTAGCAACTGTTACATTGTTTCTATTTGGGTTACTCTGCTTGTTATTGGGTATCTGTTTTGCTGTAAAAGAGGTGCTTAAAGGCTTTGAGATTGTGGGTATTGAAGTTGCTAACGAAAAATAATCATAGAATGGCAAAGAATAAACCGATTCCTTCTCATCTTCGTCCTCTTCCACCTCTTAAGCGAACCCACCGTGTAGCGTTTATGCTCAACGACGAAGAGTTCAAAGCCGTAAATAGATTTATAAATAAATATCAGATTCATAATACTTCACGCTTTATGCGAGAAGCGGTAATTCGCACTATTCTAAAAAAACTGGAAGAAGATAATCCTACTTTATTTGATTAAGTCATATCGTTATAAAAAGAAAGAGTCCCGATAATTCGGGACTCTTTCTTTTTTGACTTGCCAGAAACTATGGTTATTTCTTTGGAGCAACTTCTTTAATTTTTTCTGTAACTTCTTCAACAGTAGTGGTAGTAGTCGTTGTTGTTTCAGCTACTTCAGCAGGAGCATCAGCATGTCCGGTTACTTTTTCAGCAACTTCTTCAATCTTTTCTTTTGCGTTACCGATAAATTCTTTGGTTGAGTCAACAGCCTTAGCAATTCCGGGGTTTTCTTTAACTACTTCAGCAACTTTATCTTTTGCTGTTTCGATATATTCCTTTGCAGAATCTACTGCTTTAACCACTGTCGGATTTTCTTTTATCTCTTCAATTTTTTCTTTTGCAGATTCTGCAAAGTCTTTTGCTGAATCCATAGCTTTTTGAACAGAGGGGTTTTCTTTGATATCTTCAATTTTATCAGCTGCCCACTCTTTTGCATCACCTAATTTTTCGGTAATATCCGATGTACTGTCTTTGGCTTTTTCCCAAGCGTTTTCTGCGCTGTCACTTACTTTGTCAGCAACTTCTTTTGCACTGCCAAATAGTTTTTTTACAAAATCTTGAAGTCCCATAGTTGTATTTTTTAAAGTGTTATATGCTACAAAGATAAATATTATTTTTTAATAAGCACTTATTTTGCAAGAAAAATATTGCTATTTGACTTTGTGCTATTATGATACCTGAAATTCCCCATTAAAATCCTACCTTTGCGCCTCAAAAAAATAATAATTATACATGATTACAGTTGATGGATTAGCCGTTGAATTTAGCGGAAGTACATTGTTTAAAGATATTTCGTTTGCGATAAATGAAAAAGATAGAATTGCGTTGATGGGGAAAAATGGTGCGGGCAAATCGACTCTGCTTAAGATTTTGGCCGGTGCACACAAGCCTACACGGGGTAAAGTGGCGGCTCCCAAAGATGCTGTGATTGCCTATCTGCCCCAGCACTTGATGACCGACAATGAGCGCACGGTATTTGAGGAGGCAGCGCAGGCTTTTGCCTCAATCTTTGAAATGCAACACCAAATCGAAGCGATCAACAAACAACTGGAGACGCGTACCGACTACGAATCGGAGAGCTACTATCAGCTTATTGAAGAGGTTTCGACTCTTAGCGAACGCTACTACTCCATCGAAGAGATTAATTACGATGCAGAGGTGGAGAAGACGCTCCTTGGTTTGGGTTTTGTACGCGAAGACTTTACGCGGCCTACTGCCGAGTTTAGCGGCGGATGGCGGATGCGCATTGAATTGGCCAAAATATTGCTGCAAAAACCCGATTTAATTCTGCTTGATGAGCCTACCAACCACTTGGACATTGAATCGGTGCAGTGGCTCGAAGAATTTTTGGTGAATAGTGCCAAGGCGGTAATTGTGATTTCGCACGACCGCACTTTTGTCGATAATATCACCACACGCACCATTGAAGTTACCATGGGGCGTATCTACGACTACAACGTAAACTACACTCAATATCTGACCCTGCGCAGTGAACGCCGCGAGCAGCAGCAGAAACAGTGGGAAGAGCAACAGAAGATGATTGCCGATACGCAGGAATTTATCGAACGGTTTAAAGGAACTTATTCTAAAACGCTGCAAGTACAGTCGCGTGTGAAGATGCTAGAAAAACTTGAATTAGTGGAGGTTGACGAAGAAGATACCTCGGCTTTGCGCTTGCGTTTCCCGCCTTCGCCACGCTCGGGTAGCTATCCTGTCATTTGTGAAGGGGTCGGTAAAACGTACGACCAAAATGTGGTTTTCGCTAATGCTTCGTTAATTATTGAACGGGGAGAAAAGGTTGCCTTTGTGGGTAAAAACGGCGAAGGAAAATCTACTCTGGTGAAATGCATTATGAACGAGCTGAAGCATGAGGGCAAACTTACCTTGGGCCACAATACCATGATTGGCTATTTTGCACAAAATGAAGCTTCGCAGTTGGACGAAAATATTACCGTCTTTCAGACCATTGACGACATTGCCAAAGGCGATATTCGTACTAAGATAAAGGACTTTCTGGGAGCTTTTATGTTTGACGGGGATGATATTCACAAAAAAGTGAAGATGCTTTCGGGTGGCGAACGCACACGTCTGGCAATGATTAAACTGTTGCTCGAACCGGTGAACCTTTTAATTCTTGATGAGCCTACCAACCACTTAGATATGCGCACAAAGGATATTCTAAAAACGGCATTGAAAGAATACGACGGTACGCTAATACTTGTTTCTCACGACCGTGATTTCTTAGATGGTCTGGCACAAAAAGTGTATGAGTTTGGCAACAAACGTGTGACCGAGCATTTGGAAGACATCAAAGGCTTTTTGGAGAAAAAGAAGATGGAAAACCTCCGCGAACTGGAACGGAAGTAAAGCTGTTTTTGAACGCAAATATTCGCCAATCAGCATTTAATTTTCTATTGTTTTGTTGTTAATACTTCTTCGATTCGTTTATCGGGTATAAGCCAGATAAATGCTACGCCAATGTAAATGGCCAATCCAAACAAAGGTAACCAATAGCTTATTAAAATAGCAACCCCATTTAGTACATTTGAAATTTTACCTTTGAAATCATTACCGACTGCAATCTTAAGCAATGAACCATCTCCCTCTGACTTGATAATGGTATTTTGAAGAATCCAATAGGCTAAACCTGTCATAAATAGTACAATGCCGTATAGCATTGTGGGAAAAGATGAAAAATGGTTCTCACCTGCCCAAGCAGTAACAAACGGAAAAAGAGATAACCAAAACAAGAAATAAAGATTTGCCCACAGAATGGATGCAGATATTTTTTTTACTGTTTGAAACATGTGATGATGATTGTTCCAATAAATGCCGACATATATAAAACTTAATACATAGCTTAAAAATACCGGTAAAAGTGGAAGTAAATCGTTCAATGAGTTTCCATGTGGCACTTTTAGTTCCAATACCATGATGGTAATAATAATTGCGATTACTCCATCACTAAACGCCTCTGCTCTCCCTTTATTCATATAATTTCGGTTTTATTAGTAAGCAGCCTTAATTTTTTTATTCTGAATTTATATTGATAACACACCTAAGTTTCAAGCTGCATGTAGGTTTATTTTTTCTATTTGAAATTGATTTTCTTCACCTTAAATCCCATTTCTAATAACATTTCGGCAATTTTTACTCTAAAATCGCCTTGCACCAATATTTCACCATCGCGTGAAGAGCCACCGGCACCACATTTTACCTTCAATACTTTGGCTAACTCTTTCAGTTCATCGTCTTTGCCCTGAAAGCCCGAAACAAGGGTAGCCGGTTTGCCATTTCGCTTGTCAATCTCTATGCGCAATGGCTCACTCTGGCGCTTTTTAACCGGCGTAGTAACTACCGACACCACCGTAGTTTCATCCACTTGGGGCAGTTCATCTTTCAATGTGCTGAGTTTATCTCTCCAATCCATAAAATACTCAATTTTTCTTCATTTGAAAGTACATTATCTGTGCAATATTGCCTTCAGAAAGTGCATTAAAGGTTTGATGCTAAACTTATCGGCCTGTGTCAGTTTGTTTACAAAGTGCTTATCCACATACTCATGCGCAGCCACCCAATCGGTTTCATCGGATGCTATGTAGGGTTCGCGCAATAGCGACAGATTGCCCACTGAGGTTAATTGATCCGAATCCTTTTCATCTTGCACAAATGTCCACAGGCTATCTTCCCGGTCGGCATCGCCGTCAAAGCGCATCTCTTCATCGTACCGATAGTGGAAAAGCCGACCGTATTTATCCTTCACAAGGCTTCTTACCGAATGTGAAGTTTCCCAATACTCTTTTATATGACGTGAAGCACAGATAATGCGATAAGAATAGGTGTCTCCTAAAAATTCAAATTCAGTGGACTTATTGGTCTGTGTCTCTTTACGGAAACTACCGTCAGTTAACGTATAGATAGTCACTTTATTTCCGAATTTATCACGATAATGTATTTTCTCTTCGCTCATCTGTTTGTATTTTAATGCAATAGAGATTTTGTAAGTGTTTATCGATTATGGGAGGCCGATTGGGGGCATATTTTAACAGGAGAAAATAAAATGCCTCTCAGTTGAAATTACTAAGAGGCCTTTTTACAATGGTTGTTCTGCTAGGATTCGAACCCAGACAAACAGAATCAGAATCTGCTGTGCTACCGTTACACCACAGAACAATTGGGCTGCAAAAATATTCCTTTATTTCGACATTTGCAATAGTAAAAACTGAAAAATCTTCTATTGAGATAAAAAAATGGTGTCCTAATTTCAGTGTAACGATTATTCGTTGAGCTCTTTTTTGCTGTATTCGTCTATGTAAATTGTCATTGGCTCTGCCATTACGTCTCTGTATAGTCCTGTTTTGAAATAAAACAGACTTTTATCTCCATAACCTTTTTTAGAAGAATAACAGGTAATGCCTTTAATATTGATTATTTGTTTTTCATTCAACCATGCCGCTATTAGTCCATTATTTACTCTTGAAAAGCGCACCTTAAATCTGAAATCAAGCCATTTGTTCCGTATTTCATCAGTGGTTTGAAAAGCTATTACCTCTGAGGTATCGGTTTGCGACGTAATATATAATTTGCCTGATAAATAGCGTATTGCCAGCACAGGACTATCATCCGAACATAAACCGTTACCTCCGCAATACTGCTTCCATTGAGCTATCACAAGCCGAACGGGAACTATTGCGAAATTTTCGGGTAAGAGCAGACTGAACTGGTATTCATAGGTTTTTCCTTCTACCGATAGCAACCTATCTGCTTCCCGAAGTTCGTCCCTTTCGGTGTCTTTGCTTTTACCCTCACCGGCTTCAAAAGTATCTCCTGTTTTTAGTGTTATCATAGCCGCACTGTGTCCTTTTCGTACAATAGCTGACTGTATTTGAAGGGAGTTTTTTACCATTCTATCGGTGCTCCAAATGCCGCTTAATGAAGAAGTTTCAAAACTATCCTGCACATTGATAGGCTTATGTGTGCACGAAGTAACTGAAAGTGCTATCAGTAGTAGAATAGAATAAATTATACATGTGCTGTTTGTCATTATAGCAATGATTTAGGGATTGTTACTCCTGATTCAGAAAAGTGATAGTGCAACTTTAAGTTTCACTCTCACTTATTATTCATCGACTTTACAGTTTCCTTTTGTCAATTAATTGCCTGATTTATAATAAACCAACTTATAAATTTCGCCACCTTTCGACAAATAAATATTGGCAATATCGCTTGCTGAAAATACATTATTAAAGCAGAGGGTTTGCTCGTGAACACCTGAACTGGGGTTTAATGTATAGTTGCAAGAATATATCCCGTTTTCGGCCACTGTATTATAATTAAATGCCAATATATTGTCTTTCAGTACCACTAAAACACGATTGGCTTTTGTCCATGACAGATCATCGGTACCGCTGTTGATGATGCGCATAGTAAGATAAGTTTTGTTGCCATCATCGTTTTGCTTGCACGTTAACGGATAAACACCGATGGTAAAATTAATACTTTTAGAAGTATTGGCAATTACTTCTAAATACACAGGATCTTTGATTGTAGTTTGCGCCTGGCACTAAACATAAACGCTAAAAGTGGCAAAAAGACAACTCTTGTTTTCATAAAATAAAAAATTAAGTGTAATTTATAATAATAAGCTATTCGCTTCTCATCTATTTGTTCAATGAGTATTTGGAGTA
>Ga0302286_10001236_pt1 | contig 19262 bp, 15 predicted proteins | sample III_Fen_E2_3_FD_198765 | JGI IMG/M metagenome (GOLD analysis project Ga0302286, IMG submission 198765) | Peat permafrost microbial communities from Stordalen Mire near Abisko, Sweden - III_Fen_E2_3 | ecosystem: Environmental > Terrestrial > Soil > Wetlands > Permafrost | place: Sweden: Abisko...
ATACATTTGCAGTGATCTAATAAGATTACTAAAATTATCAGAGATGTAAATTGGTTTTACATTCATGTTTTTAAATCAGATACCTTATATCCTGAAAATCCGAAACAGAGTAGGGAGCAGTTGCCGAAAAGCTGGAGAGTAGGTATAAAAATATAATTTATTTATGAATACAACAATCAGGATTATTGTAATGGTAGTACTTGCCGCTTTCTACGGCTGTCAAAAAAGTGATGTTTCACCGGATGTGAGTAGTTCTATCACCCCCGATGGAGCATTTAGCGGAACGATTGTGAATGATTCAAACCGGATTGATTTTATTAAAGCTTATGATTTTATTGTTGATAGTTACAATGGTTTTGAAGATAGTATTATTTTAGGCAAAAGTGCCGTATCATCAAACGGGAAATTTTTGTTAGTTTTAACTAAACCTATTTTGAGTCAAATAGGGACTGTTACCAGCGGAGTAGTTGTTAGTGATACAACAGCAATGGTTGGATATGTGTCTGGATTTGATGCCTATAAAGGCGGAATAAAAATCGGCACTATAAACAAAGGCAATTACCGCTTAATTGACACTACTAAAGTAGAAATATGTAGTTCTCAATTTATGTATTCCGACAGGGCTTTTACCATAATAGGAACAGAAATTTATAAAAACACTTACAATGGTATAACTTCTAATGATACTTCAAATTACAATATTACAGTCAAAAAAGGTTGGAATGAAATTACATGGGTAGGATTCTATTCCGGAACCCCAACAACTGCCACAATTGTAGAAACTAATTCGAACACAGTAACATCGGAAATGCAATGGAGATATATTCCCGAAAGTGCACCTATTTCCACTATTCGTACCAAAACACGAGGAGTTCCTGGTTTTTATTCCGACAAATCAACAGTAGCAGTCTCACGCAAATACTAGTCTGCAAACCGTAACAAAACAATCATCATTTTGCAATTAGATATATGGCTGAACATTTACTACAATGTTCAGCCTGTTGTTTTATTTTCATAAGATGACTTTCTCTGCCAATACATCCAAATTATGAATTGTGAATTATGAATTATGAATTATAAATTATTGCCTGTCATTCTGTCACTCCTCTCCTCTTGGCACTTTATTTGTCTACTGCTGTTTCCGGAAGTTGGGGGTACCTCTTTAATTCGTGCTCCGTCCGGAACTATTTAACCGATTAACATAATTAACTAATTAACTAATATAGAACAATGGCTAAAGGAAACATTGGTGTAACGAGTGAAAATATCTTCCCCGTTATCAAGAAATTTTTGTACAGCGATCACGAGATTTTTCTGCGTGAATTAGTGTCGAATGCAGTGGATGCCACACAAAAGCTGAAAACACTGTCTTCAGTAGGTGAGTTTAAAGGTGAGCTTGGCGATCTTACCGTACGGATTAGTGTGGATAAAAAGAAAGGAACATTGACCATTACCGACCGGGGTATTGGAATGACAGCCGATGAAATTGATAAATACATTAATCAGATTGCATTTTCAGGAGCTGAAGAGTTTCTCGAAAAATACAAAAACGATGCACAAGCCATTATAGGCCATTTCGGTCTGGGTTTCTATTCATCGTTTATGGTATCGAAAAAAGTGGAAATCTTCACTCAATCGTATAAAGAAAACACTTCCGGCCAACACTGGTCGTGCAAAGGAGACACCGAATATACCCTTGAAGACACCATTAAAGCCGACCGTGGAACTGAAATAGTACTTCACATTGATGATGAGAATAAAGATTTTCTGGAAGATTCGAAAGTTCAGGAATTGCTGACCAAGTATTGCAAGTTCCTTCCTATTGAAATAGCTTTTGGAAAAAAGAAAGAATGGAAAGACGGAAAAAATGTGGATACAGAAAATGATAATATCATTAACAATACCAACCCTGCCTGGATACGCAAACCTGCCGATCTAACCGACGAAGATTACAACGCGTTTTATCATGAGTTGAATCCAATGGGGGAAGATCCACTTTTTCATATACACCTTAATGTCGATTATCCGTTCAACCTGACAGGTATCCTTTATTTCCCAAAAATAAAGAATAACATCGAAATGCAACGCAATAAAATTCAGTTGTATTGCAATCAGGTATATGTAACCGATCATGTTGAAAATATTGTACCGGAATATCTGACCCTGTTACACGGAGTAATTGATTCACCGGATATTCCTTTAAATGTATCACGTAGTTACCTGCAGAGTGATGCTAATGTAAAGAAAATATCAGGCTACATAACCAAAAAAGTTGCCGACAGGTTGAATGAAATTTTCAAAGCAGACCGTACACAATTCGAAGAAAAATGGGATAACCTGAAACTGTTCATTCAATATGGAATGCTCAGTGACGAAAAATTCTACGAACGTGCCGAAAAATTTGCATTGCTTAAAAACATCGATGGCAAATACTTTACTTTTGAAGAATACAAAGCACTTGTTGGTGAAAACCAAAAAGACAAAAACGGCGATCTGATTTATCTGTACGCCAATAACAGTGATGAGCAATACAGCTATATCCAGCATGCCAAAGATAAAGGGTATGATGTTTTGATCATGGATGGTCAACTTGACGTACATGTTGTCAGCCAGTTGGAACAGAAGTTCGAAAAAACCCGCTTTGTACGTGTCGACAGTGATGTGATTGATAAAATCATTCAAAAAGACGATACCAGCAAAGTAACATTGACAACCGACCAGCGCGATGCCCTGATCACCGTATTTGATTCGCAGATTCCTGTTCTTGATAAAACAAACTTTATTGTTACTTTCGAACAGTTGGATACAACTACCAGTCCGGTATTCATTACTCAGAACGAGTTTATGCGCCGAATGAAAGAGATGTCTGCCCTGCAAGGTGGCGGTGGAATGATGAATTTTTATGGAGAAATGCCGGACAGTTACAATTTAGTGGTTAACACGGCTCATCCAATTATCGAAAAGATACTCAAAGAAGAAGAAGATGCCTGCGGAACAGGAATTGCACCAATTGTATCTGAACTATCGGAAGTAAAAAGCAAACACGATAAGCTCAAAGAAAGTCATAAAGACAAAAAAGACGAAGAAATTCCTGCTGCTGAAAAAGCAGAACTGGATGACCTGCAAAAGAAGATGGATGAACTCACCGACAATAAAAAAGCATTGTTGAAATCATTTGCCGGAGAAACAAAACAGGTTCGTCAACTGATTGATCTGGCTCTGCTGGCAAGTAACATGCTGAAGGGTGTAGCATTGGCCAACTTTGTAAAAAGAAGCGTGGAATTGCTCTAAAATACAATTCAAACTATAAAAATCAACCGGTGTAATGGCTTTAAGTCATTCCACCGGTTTTTTATTTCTAAGAATGAACACAATTTACAATATCAACATTTCCATTTTTCGAATCAAAAATACAGATAAACATAAAAACATGATCAATCAGAAGATTCGAAGCATCCCGATGAAAGATTCCAACACAAAACAAGGGTATCATTTATTCCGCTTCCGGTATTGAAAGGAAAGATTTAACTAAACTCATGGTCGAAAATTTCAATTTGAAATCAAAACGTACAATAAATTTGAACATTCAAAACAAAATTCATATTTTTGTATGATTTAAAAACTAATATCAAAAAACAGCATCAATTGAATCCGGTAAAATCTCCATCCGAATGTAATAGCAAAGAAGAAATAAGGGAACAAATCGACCTTATTGATCAGGAGATTATTTTCCTCTTTGCAACACGTTTTCAATACGTCAGTGAAATTGTCAGGTTCAAAAAAGACAAAGAGAGTGTTGTAGCTCAAGACCGTAAGGATCACGTTATCAAAGTAAGGGGGGAATGGGCAGAAAAACACGGATTGGATAAAAATACTTTTGAACAAATCTATCGTTTTCTGGTTGACCATAATATCGGTAAGGAACTGGAGTTACTGGAAGGTAAGGGTATCGGTTGTCCCGATAGCTATCGGGAGGTTGATTAGTTGATTATGCAGACTCTTTATCAGCCGGAAAGAGTTGATCGTTAGAAATGACAAATATTAAAAAACAGAAAATAACAAAGAATGTACAAACAGGATATCAAAGTAATGGACTGTACCGTTCGTGACGGTGGGTTGATGAATAAATGGCAATTCAGTGATGATTTTGTCAGGGGAGTGTATACCGCCTGCGTAGAAGCAGGGATCGATTATATGGAAATCGGGTACCTGAGCAGCGAAAAGGCATTCGACCGCAATGTAATGGGGCCCTGGAAATTCTGTCACCAGAAAGACCTGGAACGGATAGTCGGTAAAAATGAAACCAGCCTGAAACTATCCGCCATGGCAGATATCGGCAGGATTGAACTCAGTGATATACCCATGGCCGCAGACAGTGCGCTCGACATGATCCGGGTAGCCTGTTACATTCATCAGGTGGACAAAGCCATTGCACTGGCTCATCACTGCATGGACAAAGGATACGAAACCTGCATCAATCTGATGGCAGTTTCCACAGTCGGAGAGCTTGAACTCGACGAAGCCCTGAAAGACATTGCCAAATCACGGGTAAAAGTATTTTATGCGGTTGACAGCTTCGGAAGCATGTACATTGAATCCATTCAGCATTTGGTACGAAAATACATGAATGCATTGCCCGGGAAAGAAATCGGGATTCATGCACACAACAACATGCAAATGGCGATGTCGAACACCTACACGGCACTAATGGAAGGCTGCACCATGCTTGATGCCACCCTGTTGGGCTTAGGCCGCGGAGCCGGCAATTGTCCGATTGAAATTCTGATTGCCTTTCTTAAAAATCCAAAATACAGGTTGTTGCCCTTGCTTCAGGTAATACAGGATTATATCCATCCGCTGCAAAAAGATATAGAGTGGGGATACCACATTCCATACCTTATTTCAGGCGCTTTAAATGCACATCCCCGGAGGAGCATGGAATGGATGGAATCCGAACAGAAAAACGATTTCGTGACATTTATGAAAGAAATGCACGACAATGAGATACTGGAGTAGACATGATAAAAAAACAGCAATAACAATACAGCCAATCATTAAGAAGATTGGCTGTTTTGTTATCTGTCAGCAGCAGTCAACATTGAATTAAAATACCAGAGTTATCCCAATCCGGCCATTAGCCATACCCGTTTTCAAATACATATTTTATGACGTCCGGGTATTGACTGACTGATTATAAAGGATGACTGCTTTGCGCAGATGTATTTTAGAACCTAAAACAAAGGGAAGTGAAGCTGCAATGGCACCCGGCCCTATAATCAGTGGTGCGGTATACGAACCCATCGAAGATTGAGCACCCGATGTTGTGTAGCTCTGATCATTTTCATAAGCTAAATAATCAGAGATTCCATAAAGCAAAAAACCCGTACCCGCAACTGTCAGGATGGTAGCATAGAGTTTATAATTTTTAACGATTTCAAATTCCTGCTGCGCCATGGCATTTGTCGAAAACAAAGAGGTAAATTTATCGGATGGGAGCATTTCTCCGTTCATTGAATATCTTATCCCTTTTGAAGTGTTGGAGATGGCAATTGTATCCCTGCCAGTATTCACTTTGTTTTTAGTGAACTGTTGAACTTCTTTTTGAGCAAAAAGCAGACTGTTCATCACGAGTAAAACACTTACAATAAATGTTTTTTTCATTATTTCGATTCACTATCCATTAGATTAAATAATGTAAACAAAAGTAAACATTATTATTTTCACTGCAAATAGAAAAGGATTGTTATTTCTAATTAAAGAAACTAATTTTTAATTACTTATTCCATTCTGATTAAATATTTCTATCCCTTAAATAGCTTTCATCTCATTTTTTTTTGCTATATTTGTATGTTTTATTGGATTCTACGAATCCAATTGATCCGGAATTCACAATTTGATTTAAACAACTCGAAACAAACAACTTATAATAAAAATGAACGAAGTAGAAATAGCAAGAAACACTGCAAGTGCAAATTACGGCGCAAGTAGCATTCAAGTGCTTGAAGGATTGGAAGCCGTACGCAAACGACCTGCCATGTACATTGGAGATATTGGAATAAAAGGATTACACCATTTAGTATACGAAGTAGTTGATAATTCCATTGATGAGGCAATGGCCGGATTTTGTAACAACATTCAGGTATCCATCAACGAAAACAATTCGATTACCGTTATTGATAACGGTCGTGGTATTCCTGTCGACATGCACGAAAAAGAAGGCAAATCGGCATTGGAAGTAGTAATGACAGTTCTTCATGCAGGTGGAAAATTTGATCACGGGAGTTATAAAGTTTCCGGTGGATTGCACGGGGTCGGTGTATCGTGTGTGAATGCACTTTCAACTTTACTGCATGTGGAAGTATCCCGTAACGGGAAACTGTATATGCAGGAATACGAATGTGGTACTCCAAAATTCCCGGTGAAAGAAATCGGGACTTCGACTACAAACGGAACTTCGACCACCTTCCTGCCTGACAGCAGTATTTTCATTGAATCCATTTACAAATGGGACATTCTTGCAAACCGTCTTCGTGAGCTGTCATTCCTGAATGCAGGAATTACACTTTCCCTGACGGATAAACGGGTAGTCAATGAAGATGGAACCTTTAAATCGGAGATATTTCATTCGACCGAAGGATTAAAGGAATTTGTTGAATACATTGACGAAGCACGCGAACCGCTGATTGATAATGTAATTCATATTTCAACTGAAAAGAACGGAATTCCTGTAGAGATTGCGATGACTTACAATACTTCCTACAACGAAAATGTGCACTCATATGTAAACAATATTAACACCATTGAAGGGGGTACTCACCTTGCCGGTTTCCGTCGTGGGTTAACCCGTACGTTGAAGAAATACGCCGAGGATACCAAGATGCTTGAAAAACTGAAAATTGAAATCAGTGGTGATGACTTCCGCGAAGGATTGACAGCTGTGATCTCGATTAAAGTTCAGGAACCACAATTTGAAGGACAGACGAAAACCAAACTCGGCAACAACGAAGTAATGGGTTCGGTAGATATGGCTGTGGGTGAAGCACTGGGTAATTACCTGGAAGAAAATCCAAAATCAGCACGTATCATTGTTGAGAAAGTGATACTGGCAGCAACAGCACGTTATGCTGCCCGCAAGGCCCGTGAAATGGTGCAACGTAAATCACCGCTTTCGGGAGGTGGATTACCCGGGAAACTGGCTGACTGTGCCGATAAAGATCCTGAAAAATGCGAATTGTTCCTTGTCGAAGGTGACTCGGCCGGTGGTACGGCTAAACAAGGTCGTAGCCGTCAATATCAGGCTATCCTGCCTTTACGTGGTAAAATCCTGAATGTTGAGAAAGCAATGCCACACAAAGTGCTCGAAAGTGAAGAAATACGCAATATCTATACCGCTTTGGGCGTTACTATAGGTACGGAAGATGACAGCAAGGCATTAAACATAAAAAAACTCCGTTATCATAAAATCATCATCATGACCGATGCCGACGTCGATGGTAGCCACATTGCTACATTGATTATGACATTTTTCTTCCGTCACATGAAGGAATTGATTGAACAAGGGTATTTATACATCGCTACTCCACCTTTATATTTATGTAAAAAAGGAAAAGTGGAAGAATATTGCTGGACCGATGGTCAACGACAGGCTTTTATTGAAAGATACGGCGGTGGTGTAGAAGGTGGAATTCATACTCAACGGTATAAAGGTTTGGGTGAAATGAACGAAACACAATTGTGGGATACCACTATGAATCCTGAACATCGTACATTACGTCAGGTAAATATTGAAAATGCAGCCGAAGCCGATCACGTATTCTCTATGTTAATGGGTGATGATGTCGCACCAAGACGTCAGTTCATTGAACAGAATGCTACTTACGCGAAGATTGATGCGTAATCGGTGATTGGTTGATTAGTTGATTGGTTGATTGGTTGATTGGTTGATTGGGTAATTGAGTAATTGGGTAAATAAGTGAGTGTCAAAATAAATTTTGATAAAGAATTAAAAAACATTTCAATGAATTTTAAATAATAAATTATTTACTATCTATTCCACTAATTAATTAACTAATCAACCTCCCGATAGTTATCGGGATAACTTAATCAACCAATATATCAATTAACTCAATACCCCACAAACAGATCAATGAATATATGTGTTTTCTGTTCATCGAGTAATAATATTGCCGACCGTTATAAGCAGGCAGCATTTCAGCTTGGAGAATTAATTGCCGAAAGTGGAAATAAGCTTGTATACGGAGGGGCAACAGGTGGTTTAATGGATGCCGTGGCTGAAGGTGCTAAAAGCAGAGAGTGCGAAATTATTGGAGTGATCGCTCAGCCGATTATTAAAATGAAACGGAAAAGTCTTCTGCCAACAGAGCTTATTCTGGTAGAAACAATGAGCGAACGTAAAGCTTTAATGAAAACAATGAGTGATTCGTTTATAGTACTCCCCGGAAGTTATGGTACTCTTGATGAAATGCTTGATATTATTGCTTCGGGTGTTGTGGGGGAACATAAAAAGCCCTTGATTTTAGTAAATCAGGATGGTTTTTACGATCAATTTATCCTACAGATAGAAACTATGCGAAATGAATTGTTTATTCCTGCAGTTGAAAAATATAAACCTTTTATAGTTCAGGACATTCATCAGTGTATGGAATTAATAAATTTATCAAATAAAAACTCATAATTAAATTGCATTATGAATCTTTTTTGGAAAAAACTCTTTGGAGGTATCACACCTACAACAAAACTGGAAAAAAATGAAGCCGAACTTATCAAAGCGATGCATCGTTATGCTGAGGTCGAAAAATCGATAGAACTTGTTGAGTACAAACAACTCTTTCATTTAGTTAAATCTGCCGGTTTCCAGGATAATAAAAAGATTCTAAAGAACCGTAAATACAAGGATACTGAAGAGTTTAGAAATGCCCATAAGTGTAAGAAACTTCAAAACTCACCTAATGTGTTGCTTTATTATAAAATTCTTGAATCTGACCAGTTAAAGCAATATGTGCACTTTAAGTCCACGCCGGATTATGAACTGCTGGGAGATAAGAAAAAAGTGAAGAATTCAGATACCCTCAGAAAATTTAAACAATTCGAGCATTCCAAAGCATACCGGAACTACATTCGGTTTTACAATTCGTATATCATTAAAGAATTCGAACTATTAAAAACCAAAGTGGCATCCTCTGAATTTAAAAAAGCAAATGATTTTTGGGCAAATGAAAAACGCTGGCAGACCACTCCTGAGTATTCACAGGAGCAACGGTTCTATGAACTAGCCAAGAATCCCGACATTGTTTTTTATGAAAATGAAAAACCGGAGAGATTTGAAAAAATCAGAGCAATGACACTCTCATTTCATGATGAATTCAGTTGGAACACATTAGATAAATCGCACTGGAATTTTGGTTTTCATTACAAAAGTGATAAACTTTACGGCGATCATTCATTCAGTAATGAAAAACAGGCGTATCATTCAGGAAAAAATGTTTCAGTTGCAAATGGAATATTAAGACTTGCCACTAAGCATGAAAAAGTAATAGCCCGTGCCTGGGATACCAGCAAAGGATTCATTGATAAAGAATTCAACTTTACGTCTGATGTACTTCAGACAGCCGATACATTTCGTCAAAACAGAGGGATCTTTCGTGCAAAACTACGTTGTACAGGTGATATTCAACATGCATTTTGGTTGGGTGCTGAAAACAAACTTCCGCATATCAACATTTTTCATTTTAACGGGAAATTAATCACGTTGGGAAATGCCAACAAAAACCTGTTTGATGGAGTTAAAATCAAAGGAATTAATCCCGCTCAATTTTATATTTATACTCTTATCTGGTCGAACAAGGAATTAATCTGGATGATAAACAATATAGAAGTTTACCGCACAGTAAGTAATATTCCAACAGATTCAATGTATCTGGCATTCAACTCGTTCATTTCTCAAAAACAAAAAGGCAGTGCCGGGAATCTTGAAATAGACTGGGTTCGTACTTACACATTGGCTTAACTTAATTGAAAATTTTAATGATAACCGAAACATGTAAAATAAATGTTCTGGATCGTTTTGATATAGGTGGAAACAACAGGTTTGTACTTATAGCAGGTCCTTGTGCCATTGAAACGGAAGAAATGACCATGGAAGTGGCAAGTTCACTAAAAGCGATTTGCGAAGAATTACATATTCATCTGATATTTAAATCTTCGTATGACAAGGCCAACCGTTCATCGGTAAAATCACCCAGAGGTGTCGGGCTTGAACGTGGGTTGCAAATCCTGCAAAGGGTCAAAACGGAACTTAACTTACCAATTGTAACTGATGTCCATGAGTCATGGCAATGTGCTGAAGTGGCAAAGGTTGCCGATATGCTTCAGATACCTGCTTTTCTTTCGCGGCAGACCGATTTACTGGTAGCAGCAGCAAAAACCGGCAAAATTGTCAATGTCAAAAAAGGGCAATTTATGGCTCCCTGGGATATGAAAAACGTAATCGATAAATTACGGGATTCGGGGAATGAGAATATTTTGCTGTGTGAACGGGGATCAAGCTTTGGGTACAACAATCTGGTAGTTGATATGACTGGACTGGTGGAAATGAGAAGTTATGGCTATCCGGTTGTTTTTGATGCTACCCATTCAGTTCAAAAGCCAGGGGGTCAGGGTACATCTACCGGAGGCAACCGTGAGATGGTACCTTACCTGATGCGTGCTGCTTTAGCGATTGGTGTTGATGCTATCTTTGCAGAAGTACATCCGGATCCTGATCATGCATTTTCAGATGGCCCGAATCAAATCTACTTATCTGCGATCCGCGAAATACTCATACAGGCTATTGCCATTGATAATATTACAAAGAACATTTCATCCGGCTACAACCCTGAACATGAAACGCGAGCTGATCACGGAACACGGTACGCGGAACGCGAACCTATCAAACTTCTACTGACAGATGTAGACGGGGTACTGACTGATTCGGGGATGTACTACTCGGAAGCAGGCGATGAATTGAAAAAGTTCAACACCCATGATGGAATGGGTTTGCAGCTAATAGGTCAGAAAGGGATAAAAACAGGCATAATAACTTCCGAAGACACAAAACTTGTAGAACGTCGATTTCACAAATTAAAACTTGATTACTTGTATCAGGGCAAACGGGAAGGCGGTAAACTGGCAGCGGTAAAAGAAATTTGTGAGAAAGAAGGGTTTTCATTGAAACAGGTTGCCTATATCGGAGATGATGTAAACTGTTTCGAATTACTATCAAGTGTTGGTCTGGCAGCTTGTCCATCTGATGCACTGGATACAATTAAGAATATACCCGGCATCATTCAAATGAAGAAAAAAGGCGGCGAAGGTTGCGTCCGTGAATTTGCAGGGCTGATTATGGAAAAATATTGTTGAAAAAGAAAACAAAAATGGATTTTACAAAACGAAGCAAAGAAATATTTAATCTTGAAATAGCCGAACTACAGAAACTGGCTGAAAAGATAGGACCTGAAATAAATGATGTTGTTGAATTGATTTACTCCACAAAGGGCAAACTGGTCATTATGGGAATTGGTAAGACAGGCATTATAGGTCATAAAATAGCATCTTCACTGGCTTCAACAGGAACACCTTCTATCTTTGTGAATGCTTCGGAAGCAATGCATGGCGATTTAGGCATGGTTAGTAAAAATGATATCGTATTACTGATATCCAACAGTGGCAGTTCTACAGAGATCATAAATATCATTGCTCCACTCAAAAAAATAGGTTGTACATTGATTGCCATGACCGGAAATACAAAATCGGTACTTGCAAAAGAAGTATCACTGGTATTAAACATCGGCATTTCAAGAGAAGCCTGTCCGCTGGGATTAGCCCCTACGACCTCCACTACGGCTACTTTGGTGATGGGTGATGCATTAACCATTTGCCTGATGGAAAGACGCGGATTTAAGGCAGAAAACTTTGCACTGTATCATCCGGGTGGAGCGTTAGGTCGCCGGTTAATCTCAAAGGTCAAAGATGAAATGTATACCGATATTCCAAAAGTGTATTTAACTACCCTTTTCAAAGACATAATATATGAAGTCAGCAACAAACGCCTTGGAATGACTATGGTATACAATAAGCAGGAAGAGGCGATCGGAATAATAACAGATGGTGATATCCGTAGGGCTATACAACGGTTTGATGAAATAAAACAGCTGATTGCTGCAGATTTTATGACAACCGGATTTAAAAAGATTGCACAAAATGAATTAATCACCGAAGCTCTGGAAATGATGGATGTCAACAAAATTACAACCCTGACGGTTGTTGACGATTCAGAAAAAGTGGTTGGGATATTATCAATTCACAACATCATCGATTTTCGAAATCTGACACATTGAAATTTAAAAAAATATATATTGAAATAACAAACAGCTGCAATTTCGATTGCAGCTTTTGTTTTAGAACTACACGGCAAAAGAAATTTATGTCTGTTGAAGAATTCAAATTGGTAGTTGAAAAAATACGACCATTTACCAGTTATATTTACCTTCATGTATTGGGTGAGCCTTTACTACACCCTCACCTGGATGAACTACTGACTGTTGCTGAAAGAAACGGATTAAATATCAATATTACAACGAATGGAAGTTTATTGCAACAGAAAAAAGAGATTCTGATGAACCATACGATTCGTCAAATCAACATTTCGTTGCATGATGCTGAAGAGAATATTCCGTCAGATAAATGGGACGAGTATTTAGACACAGCTCTTGATTTCGCTACAGTTCTTTCCCCAACGACCTACATTTGCCTGCGGCTATGGAATTCCACCAATGAAGAGAGTGCCGGTTTCAATGAACTTTGCTTAAACAAAATAACTTCTGCTTTTAAGTTATCATCCGACACATTAAACAAAGAAACTCCCGGAAACGGAGTAAAATTAGCCGATCATATTTTTCTTCAGAGATCTCCGCGTTTTGAATGGCCCGACAAGGATCAATCAGGAGAACAAACCAACAAGAACTGTTATGCATTACGCGATCATATTGCCATTTTATCGGATGGTCAGGTTGTTCCATGCTGCCTTGATGCAGATGCAAATATGAAACTGGGGGATATTTTTACTGAAGACCTCGCAGCAATTCTTGAAACCAAAAAAGCAAAAGAAATAAAGAAAGGATTCGAACAACGAAAAGTTGTTGAACCTATTTGTGCAACCTGTGGATTTTCCGCTTTATTGTAATAAATTCTTGCTATGAATCAAAAAATTGCATATACATTAAATTCAAACGACAACTTAGGTTGTTTTCCCGAATGTGTAGTATTTGATACAGACAATCAAAACAAACCTTCCACAAGTTATATTAAACTAACCCGTCAGAATATTGACCGATACAATAATCTACTGGACAAAACAGATGAGCTCCTGATCAACTGTTGTTTCCAGTTAGAAAAAGAGTGTATTGTTTCAAAATTAGCAGACAGAGAGGCCCGTTCATGGAATAGTTTAATTGAAAAATACTTCGATGGTAAAAAAAACAATCATGACATTCAATATGTAAGAGATTATATTTCTGAGTATATTAATCAGTATCTGAATACTTTTTTTGAAAATTTGGGAGCTAAAAATCTATATTCCCCTATTGGTAATTTCCCTTTTATGTGGAAACAGTTATTCGTAGGACTTGAAATGCCCGAGGTATTTTACTGTTTTGATAAAAACGCAGATGGATTAAATTTTTCACTGGACCTTACCTGCGAAAACAGAAACTTCGATTTAATCAACGGGACATTGGTTTCCCGTAAATCAGCCCGTATTTTACTTGATAATAAGATCTACGAATTCGACAATGAAGTTGACGGGGCAAAATTAATCCCCTTTTTGACTAAGAATTTTGTTCATATTCCTCCCCAGCATATTGAAGATTATCTACAAAAAATCGTCATTCCATTAATTGCGACAAACAGGGTTTTTGCAGAAGGATTTGATATTATCACTGTAAACGAACTAACGAAAGCAGTATTCAAGGTCAGGGAGATTCGTCGTTTAAAGCAATTTTCCATTTTTGAAAATGATCCACAAAATGAATCCGACATTACACATTTAGTTGTAGAATTGATTTTTGAATATCAGGATTTCTTGTTTTGGGCAGGGAAAAAAGGCTCATTAAACCGACTGGACATAAAAGATGATGTCATCAGTATAACACATGTAGAAAGGGATGAGAAACAGGAGAATCACTACATCGATGAATTTAATAAAATCAACATCGACCTAAACGGGAAGGTAAAGAAAATGCCTTATCTTGAAGGAGTCGACTGGTTAAATGATCATTACAAGGAAATTGAGATGTTGGATGTTGAAATTCGTTTTGACAAAAAACAGGACAATTCAGTACGTATTTTTGTTGGCGAAAGGACTATTTCTATTCAGATTGAAGAAAACAGGGATTGGTTTGATATAAAAGGGAAAGTACATTTTGGTGAATATGAGGTGCCATTTTTACAGGTTTTATATTATATCAAACAAAACAAATCGCAACTATTATTACCTAATGGAGAATATGCCCAAATACCCCAGGCATGGATTGATGAATACAAGTCACTCACAGAATTATGTAAGTTAGAAGATGGGAAAGCGACTATTGCGAAGCAGTATTTTGTATTGACCAGTGAATTACATCGGTTAGGAAAAGTAGAGTATGCAATAAAAGAAAACATGCGATCACTGATTGAGAATAAATTCGAACTTAATTATAAATTGCCTTTAAACTTCAACGGTCAACTCAGGCATTATCAGGCAGAAGGTTACAATTGGCTGCGATTACTTGATGAATTGGGACTTGGTGGATGTCTTGCTGATGATATGGGTCTTGGAAAAACGATTCAGGCACTGTGTCTTCTTCAATGGATGAAAGAAAACGGAAGAGGGACTACGTTGTTGGTAGTTCCAACGAGCCTTGTCTACAACTGGCAACAGGAAGCACAGGCTTTTTGTCCGGATTTGCAGGTTTATATTCATACCGGGATCGACCGCGTTAGAGAGGCTACCGGTTTTGGAACACCAGATGTACTGATTACCAGTTATGCCATTTTACGTCGGGACAAGGAACTTTTCAACAAACAACAATTTAATTACATCATTTTAGATGAAGCGCAGGCTATTAAAAATCCAAAATCAGATATTACTCAGGTTTGTTTAGAGCTACATGCTGACAGATTTTTAACCCTGACCGGAACCCCGTTAGAGAATTCGATTACCGACTTATGGTCACAAACTCATTTCATAAACCGGAATATGCTGGGTTCTATGAATCATTTTACACGTGCCTGTAAAATCCCCGAGAAACTGGAGATGTATCGTAAATTGATTAAACCGTTTCTGCTACGTAGAAATAAAAGTGCTGTACTTACAGAATTACCCGAAAAAACAATCATTGTGCAAAAGTGCTACATGAGTGAGTCTCAACAGGAATTCTACCGTCAGACCCGCAATAATTATCGTGATAGATTTCTCGAAGAAAAGAAGAAAAATGAAAAGGTTAGTCCGATTCTGTTACTTGAAGGTCTGCTCCGGCTTCGACAAACAGCAAATCATCCGGTATTGGTGGATAAAGACTTTAACCAAACTTCAGGCAAGTTTGATACTGTTACTCAAATGTTGGAAGATGTCGTACAGTCAGGCGATAAAGCACTTGTCTTCAGCTCATTTGTAGAGCATCTGAAATTATACAAAAAATACCTGGATGATAGACAAATTCAATATTGTTATTTAGATGGAAGCACAAAGGACCGGAGAGAACAGGTAGAAAGATTTCAGCAAGACGATACGTATAAAGTATTTCTACTCTCCCTAAAAGCAGGTGGTGTCGGGTTAAATCTTACAAAGGCAAGTTATGTTTTCCTGCTTGATCCATGGTGGAATCCTGCTGCTGAAGCACAGGCTTTTGACCGGGCGCACCGTATAGGACAAAAAAACAAAGTGTTTGTTTATAAATTTATAACCCAAAATACCATTGAAGAAAAGATCCTGAAATTACAGGAAGAAAAAAGACAATTGTTTGACACGATGATTGAATCGGAGAATGACACTTCCAGACAGCTGGAAGTGAATGAGATTTTAAAATTAATAGAGTAAAATTTAAAAAAAACAATTCTGAATAGTCTATTTAGAAAGCATGCCAGATACAATTTTAGTTTCCGGAGTTTTGCTTATAATTTCAATCCATCCAACAATTGAATGTAAACGTCGATTGCTTCATCTATTTCGGAGACCAATATATATTCGTCGGCCGTATGTGAACGGGATGATTTTCCCGGACCCATCTTAATACTTGCAAAAGGCATTAAGGACTGATCAGAAAGAGTGGGTGAACCAAAAAGTGTTCTGTTTAATTCGAGACCCCGTTTGACTACTGCATGATCAAGCGGTGTTGCACTAGAACTCAGTCGGGTCGAACGAGGCTGAACTTCACAATCAACATGATTGATTATTTCTGAAAGAATTTCCTGGTTCGAATACATTTCATTACTACGCACATCTACTACAAAAGTACATTTATCAGGAATAACATTATGTTGCGTACCGGAGTTAATCTGTGTGACAGTCATCTTTACTCTTCCAAGTAATTCAGATCTCTTTTCATATTGATATGAACGGAACCAATCAATATCCTTAATTGCTTTATAGATCGCGTTATCGCCTTCATCACGGGCGGCATGACCTGCCTTTCCATAAACAGTACAATCGAGCACCATTAGTCCCTTTTCGGCAACTGCCATGTTCATTCCGGTAGGTTCTCCCACAATTGCAAAATCAATTACCGGCAATTCCTTCAACAAACACTCCAGACCATTTACTCCAGAAATCTCCTCTTCGGCTGAGGCACCAAAGATCAGGTTATAACTCTGTTGTTGTTTCGTTAATGAGAAAAAAGCAAACAGTAAACTCACTACACTGGCACCGGCATCATTACTTCCCAGCCCGTATAATTTTCCATTCTCAATAGCCGGCATTAATGGATTACGGGACCAACCCAATACCGGTTTCACTGTATCTATGTGAGAATTAAGCAGAATTGTCGGACGTGAGACATCAAATCCTGAACTCATCACCCAAATATTATTATTCTTACGGGAGGCAACATACCCGTTTATTTCGATAAATCGTTCCAAAAAATCGGCAACAGCACTTTCTTCTTTACTTTCCGAGGAAATTGCAATCATTTGCTGCAATAGTGCTATTGCATCATTTGTATTATTAGGATCCATCTTAGTTGATCAGGTTGTTTTTTTTAAGCCAGTCTTTTAATAATTCAGGCCAGTTATCGGCAGGTATATTGTTTTTGCGCATTCCAAATCCATGACCTCCCACATCATATTTGTGTAACTCGGCAGGTACATTATTATCAAGTAATGCTTTGAGCAGTTGTTCACTATTGGCAATGGGAACTACAGTATCGTCAACAGCATGAACTATAAATGCAGGAGGCGTTTCCTTCGTAACCTGTAATTCGTTTGAATAAAGAGTCACCAGTTCATCAGAAGGATTATTGCCTAATAAATTAGTTCTGGAACCTGAATGAGTCAAATCTTTATTCATAGTAACAACAGGATAGGCTAAAATCATAAAATCGGGACGTTGAATTTTTGATTTAAAATGTGTTCCAACCGTCGATGCTAAATGGCCTCCGGCAGAGAAACCCATAATCCCTATTTTATTATTCCGGATATTCCATTTCTTAGCTCCCTCATGAATTATTTTCAAAGCAGTCTGTGCATCCTGTAACGGAATACGATAATGACCGTTTGGCATCCTGTAATAAAGTACAAATGCCGAAATGCCAATCTGATTAAACCACATTGCAATTTCTGATCCTTCTTTATCCGATGAAACACCACTGTATCCACCACCCGGACAAATTAAAACAGCAGCACCTGTAGCTGTTTCTTTCGGTGCGATAAAGGCGTACATTCGGGCATTGGTGATATTGTTTACAAAATTATTCCCGTCTTTCGATTCAGCGTCAGTTATTCCGCTCGATTCCTTTGCACCCTGCTTGTATAATTGAATTTCTTCCTGCGCTTTTAAATGCATGCTGAATGTCAATATAGTAAAAATCGAATACATTAAAATTTTCATACAGTTGTAGCTATTTATTATTATGATCGTTTTGAAATTTTATTTACTGACAAAGGTAAAAAGTATTTCCCGATAATCACTTTACTTCTTTCATATTTCCGTTTTTAATTCAATATGATTCAGATTGAAAATGAAATGATAAGAAGCTGAACACTGCTTCAGTATTTTATTTCTTCATTTTATTCAACGCCCTGTTCATAGTACTCTTAGATCCAAAACCTCCCAATTGAACCATTTCATCCTTGGTGACAACAGGATTTTTTTCAATATAATCTTTCACATATTTTACCCTGTAATAATTTATATACGTATTAAAATTCATCCCAAACTGTTGATTAATTATTGATGAAAGATAAGTTCTGTTCGTACCAAGTAGTTTACTGACATTTGTCAGAGTTATATCAGGTTGCAAATAAGCATGCTCGTTTTCAATGTAATTTTTTAGTTCCGTCAAAAGACGTTCATCAATAAATTTATTTTTATTATTCGATTTTGTATTAAATATTTTAATTTCATCCAAATTGATAATTGGTTTTTGCTGTTTCAATGAAACAACACCCAGCGTACACATAAACACCGAGAAAATGAAAAATATAAACTCAATTATTAATTCATGATAACCACTGATTGGCGTAAAAGTATAAAAGATAAAACCAATTAATCCACAGATTCCAAATGAGATATTGTATTTATTAATCCAATCGACATTGAAACTTTCTAAATTTGAAAATTCATTTTTAAGTCGTTCATTGTACTCCTTTGGAATCTTGATAAAAGCGATAGAATAATACAAAGCCTGAAGGGCAATCATAATCAAGGCAATATACCGGGCAATTATTAATAACTGAAATTTTAACCCTGTAAAATGATAACCCACTTTATTGTTTTTCAAAAAGAAGATCATATCATCTTTACCAACATAATTATAGAAAAAGAAGCTGGCAAAGACCATGACTATGGCACCTAACATAAAATGCCAGAAATCGTGTTTTAATTTATTATTATCGGTAACAATCGATTTAATATACAGATAGATGGAAGGATAGAGCCAGAGTTCCAATCCGGCATGAATACTGTGAAACGGATAGTAAAGAGAATAATCTTTTTGAAAATAAAAATAATT
>Ga0302286_10001237_pt1 | contig 19261 bp, 14 predicted proteins | sample III_Fen_E2_3_FD_198765 | JGI IMG/M metagenome (GOLD analysis project Ga0302286, IMG submission 198765) | Peat permafrost microbial communities from Stordalen Mire near Abisko, Sweden - III_Fen_E2_3 | ecosystem: Environmental > Terrestrial > Soil > Wetlands > Permafrost | place: Sweden: Abisko...
TTTTGATCCGAAAATTTGCACTTCGCACTATAAAAAAAACTGGCAGATGAAAGTTTGGACTTCATCTGCCAGCTATTTGTATTAATGGATTATTTTAACGGGGATACTTTTTCAGTGCCCTCCAAAAGAATCCGGATTTTTTGATGGTATTATATGTTTTTCTATTTAATCTTCTTTTAGGCTTAATCGGGTTCCTCTGGCCATAGAGATTAGGTTGGGGTTAGTTATAAGTACTTGATTGACCCCGTTTCTCATTGCGGTAAATCCATTATCCAATTTAGGAATCATACCTTCTTTTATTGCTCCGGTTGTTTGAAGTTCTTTGAAACGGTCGAAACTAAGTTCTGAAATGACCGAGTTTTCATCGTCTGAATTAAGTAAGACTCCTTTTTTCTCAAAGCAATAAAATAAATTGACAGTATAGTAATTAGACAATTCAATGGCCAAATCAGCAGCAATAGTATCGGCATTAGTATTTAGTAATTGGCCGTATCCGTCATGAGTTATTGGTGCCATAACCGGAACAACTTCTTCATTTAAAAGCAATCGCAATTCAGATGTGTTCACACCCATTATGTCACCAACATAACCATAATCGATTGTTGATACAGGGCGTTTTCTTGCCCGGATAACATCAAGGTCAGCTCCTGTTAATCCAATTGAATTACAGCCTTTCGCCTGCAGGCCTGCAACTATTCTTTTGTTAACCAATCCTGCATATACCATAGTCACAACTTCCAGAGTAGCTTCGTCGGTTATTCTTCGGCCTTCAACCATTTTTGTTTCAATACCAAGTCTTTCAGCCATACTGGTAGCCAGCTTGCCTCCTCCATGAACCAAAATTCGTTTCCCTCTGATTTGAGTAAAATGACTTAATAATTGGTCCAGAGATTCTTTATCTTCTACTACTTTTCCTCCAACTTTTACAATGGTCAATCGTTCCATAAAATAAGTGACTAAAGATTTTAGTGTCTAAAGTGTGTAAAGTTAAGTTTATTGTTTTAATATAGAAATATGAACTATTTAATCTCGTCCAAAATCATTTTTAATACAGTCTGGGCTGCATACAATCGGTTTTCAGCTTCCTGAATAACAATTGAATTTGGTCCGTCAATAACTTCATCCGAAACAATCATATTGCGACGAACGGGTAGACAATGCATAAACTTAGCATTGTTGGTTACTGCCATTTGGCGTTCCGAAACGGTCCAGTTTCGGTCTTTTGAGAGGATTTGTCCGTAACTGGTATAGGAAGCCCAGTTTTTTGCGTAGATAAAATCAGCTCCTTCAAAAGCTTTCATTTGGTCATATTCCGGTTTTAGATCGCCCATAAATTCAGGAGCCAGTTCATAGCCTTCCGGATGAGTTACAACAAGTTCAACATCTGCTTCACGCATCCATTCAACAAATGAGTTTGGTACAGCCTGTGGCAATGCACGAGGATGTGGAGCCCAGCTTAAAACAACTTTAGGCCGTTTCTTTGTTTTGAATTCTTCAATGGTTAACAAATCGGCAAAAGATTGAAGTGGGTGGCGGGTTGCTGCTTCCATGCTAACAACAGGTACCCCTGAATAATCAACGAATTGTTGTATGATTTTTTCCTCGTAGTCATCTTCTCTATTTTCGAAACGGGCAAATGAACGAACCCCAATAATATCGCAATAGCGACCAATTACAGGTACTGCTTCACGAATATGTTCGGGTTTGTCACCGTCCATAATAACTCCCATCTCAGTCTCCAGTTTCCATCCACCTTCGTTAATGTCAAAGACAATTACATTCATGCCCAGATTTAATCCGGCCTTTTGTGTGCTCAGTCGGGTGCGTAAGCTTGAGTTGAAAAAAACCAGCAAAAGGGTTTTGTTTTTACCCAGATCCTGATATTTGTAAGGCGATTGTTTAATTTCTGCAGCTAGCCTTAAAGCTTCGTCCAGATCTTTTAGATCGTGTACTGATGTAAAATGTCTCATTTGATTTTATTTTATTCTGATATTTTTTTATTTAGTCCTGATTTGTCCGTCACCATCTACGATCCATTTATAGCTGGTAAGTTCATCTAAAGCCATTGGTCCACGAGCATGAAGTTTTTGAGTTGAGATGCCAATTTCGGCACCTAAACCAAATTGCGCCCCATCAGTAAATGCGGTGGAAACATTGCAATATATTGCTGCTGCATCAACCGATTTCCGAAATTTTTCCAGTGCTTCCGGATCTTCAGAAACAATTGCTTCAGAGTGTTTTGAACTGTAATTGGCAATGTGTTCCATTGCACAATCAATATTATCCACCGTTTTAATTGCCATTTTGTAAGAAAGGAATTCTGTTCCGAAGGACTCTTCGGTCGCTGCTTCAAGCAAATGTTTGGGATATTTCCCGTCAAGAGCCAGATATGCTTTTTCGTCAGCATAAATAATTACCTGACTTTGGGACAATAATTCGGTTAAAGTTGGCAGGTCGTTTAATCTGCTTTCGTGTATAATTACACAATCGAGTGCATTACAAACACTAACCCGTCGGGTTTTGGCATTGGTGATGATTGCTTGACCTTTTAGCAAATCTCCGGATTTGTCGAAATAGGTATGGCAAATGCCGGCTCCGGTTTCAATAACCGGTATTGTTGAGTTTTCGCGGACAAAATTAATCAGACTTTGAGATCCCCGGGGAATAATCAGATCAACATACCCCCGGGCATGCAGAAGCTCGGCAGTAGCATCGCGGTCGGCTGGAAGTAAGCTTAGCATATTGGGATCCAGCTGGTGCTTTTCGAGTACATCCTGAATTACCTTAACAATAGCTTTGTTTGAATCGTCTGCATCGCTACCGCCTTTTAAAACGCAGGCATTTCCAGATTTGATGCACAATGAAAATACATCGAAGGTTACATTAGGTCTGGCTTCGTAGATAATTCCAATTACACCAAAAGGTACACTAATTTTGGTAATCTGCATTCCGTTTGGTCGGGTTGTCTGACTCAGTATCCGTCCAAGAGGTGAGGGTAGGGATGCTACATTACGAATATCGTCTGCAATACCTTTAATACGGTCTGCCGTTAGCATTAAACGGTCGTATTTTGGGTCTTCCGGGTTCATGCGACTTAAATCTTTAGCATTCTCCTGAATGATAAATGCTGTATTCTCGATTGCCGCAGATGCCACATCAGCTAACAATTGATTTATTTTTTCAACTGAAATAAGGTTTAGCTTTCGGCTGGCCTTTACTACCAGATTAAGTTGCTCTTTTACCGTCATGGTACAGAATTTTATTGAATGTGCTATTCCATTAAATACAAATAATCGTAATGGACGATCGCTTTTTTGTTTTTATTCCCAATGAATTTACCGGCTTTTTCGGAGTTATACTCCACTTTGCCAATTCCGATCAATAACCCGGTTTCATCTTTAATTTTTACCAGATCGTTTTTCTCAAAAGTTCCTTCTATTGCGACTACTCCGATTGGAAGTAGGCTTGAAGCCTGATTCGACAAAAGTGCATTTTTAGCTCCTTCGTTAACGATCAGTTTTCCTTTGGCAAAACTTTCAGAATACGAAATCCATTTTTTTACGTTCGATTCTTTTTTCTTTGCCGACAAGAATGTGGTATGTACGAAATCTTCATCCGGATTCATAATCCGTAGGAGTGTATTTTCTTTGGTTCCGTTGGCAATATGAACGTTGATGCCACCTTTGGCAACTTTTTTTGCCATGTGGTATTTGGTCAACATGCCGCCACGCCCGAAGCTTGATTTTGTGGTTGAAATAGCGTCGCTCAGAGATTTACTTTTATCGGTGATTTCGCGAATTACCTTTGATTCGGGTAGTTCAGGCGATCCATCGTATATTCCGTCGATGTTGCTCAGAATGATTAATGCTTCCGAATCTTCCATTGAAGCAATCAAGCCCGATAGTTCATCATTGTCGGTGAACATTAGCTCTGTAACCGAAATCGTGTCGTTCTCATTAACGATTGGGATCACCTTGTTCTCAATTAAGGTTGAGAGGCAGTTTTTCATGTTCAGGTAATGAACCCGGTCGCTAAAATTTTCTTTGGTTGTAAGTACCTGAGCACACGACATGTCGAATTTGCGAAAAGCATCGGCGTATTTGTTGATCAGGATAACCTGTCCTACAGCTGACCACAACTGGCGTGCCGATACGGTATCCAGTTTTTTACGGATTCCGATTTCTCCACGTCCTGCGGCTACAGCGCCAGAAGAAACCAGAATGATTTCAACACCTTTTTGATGCAAAAATGCAATCTGGTCGACCAAATGAGAAATGGTGGCATCGTTTAAGGTGCCATCCGTTTTGGTAAGAACATTACTGCCAACTTTGACCGTAATTTTTTTATATCTCAGATTTGTTTTCAAAACGGTTTGATTATCCTTTTCCAATTTTATTGAAAGAGGCGATTAGTCCTTGAATTAGAGATGAGCTAAAGCCTTTATGCTCCATCTCGTTAAGTCCGGTGATTGTAATTCCTCTTGGAGTAGTTACTTTATCAATCTCCTGTTCCGGATGGCGTCCTGATTCAAGAATAAGTCCTGTAGCACCTTTTACTGTTTGAGCAGTAATAAACTGAGCCATTTCAGCACTAAAACCAATTTCAATACCACCTTGCATGGCTGCACGCATATACCTTAGGGCATATGCAATTCCACAGGATCCCAGAACGGTGGCGGCGGCCATCAGATCTTCAGTAATAACGGCTGTTTTGCCCAATTGATCGAAGATGTAAACAACGGTATCGCTCAATTCTTTCGATTTTACATTGGTTGAAATCAGTGTCATTGACTCCTGAATCGCAATAGCAGTATTGGGCATAGCACGAAATACCTGAACATTAGATCCTGCAACTTCTTCCAGTTTTTCCAAGCCAATTCCGGCAACCAGAGAAATGAGTATCTGATTGGGTTTTAAAACCGGTTTGATTTCTTCAATGACTGCTACAATTTGGTATGGTTTGATTGCCAGAATAATGATGTCCGCACTTTTTGATGCTTCAATATTGTCGCTGGTAATATTTACTCCCTGTTCCTGAAGTTTTTCCAGCAGATTCAGCCGGCGACGGGTAATGGTTATTGCCGAAGGTCCTATCTGTTTGGATTTGATAAGTCCTAAAGCGATGGCACTTCCAAGATTTCCTCCGCCAATGATAGTAATTTTCTGATCAATCATACTTTTCGGAATTAGTTAAACGGTTAAATCGTCGCAGCTAAGGCTTCCAGAAAAACATCAGCTTGCTCTTGCGTCAAAGTTAACGGAGACAAGAGCCTGATGGTATTCGTTCCGGAAACTCCGGTAAAAATATGATGTTTATTTAATAAAACATGACGAATATCAGTAATCGGCTGTTCAAACTCCAGTCCAATCATTAAGCCTAGTCCTCTAACTTCTTTAATTCCAGGTATTTCTTTTAGTTTTCCGATGAGGTAGCTTCCTACTTTTGCAGCATTTTCCATCAGTTTTTCCTTTTCCATGATTTCCAGAACAGCTAAACTAGCTGCGCAAGCCAGATAATTTCCACCGAAAGTTGTTCCTAACATTCCAAACCATGGTTTTATTTCCGGAGCAATCAAAAGTCCACCAACAGGGAAGCCGTTTCCCATGCCTTTGGCTACAGTGATAATGTCTGGTTTTACATTAGCATACTGGTGGGCAAAGAATTTTCCGCTACGGCCGTATCCCGATTGAATTTCGTCTAAGATCAGCAATGCACCGTGTTTTTTACAAAGTTTTTCTGCTTTTTGTAGAAAAGCTTCAGCAGGGACACGAATACCACCGATTCCTTGTATCCCTTCGATAATAACACCTGCAATTTCATTTGTTTTAAGCTGTTCTTCCAATGCTGCCGCATCATTGAATGGCAGAATAATGGCATTGCTGGTTTCATTAAACGGAGAAATAATCTTCGGATTATCCGTTACGGCAACGGCAGCTGAAGTACGTCCGTGGAAGCTTTTTGAAAAACTGATGATTTTTTTGCGGCCAGTCACGAATGATGCCAGTTTAATGGCATTTTCATTAGCTTCAGCTCCTGAGTTGATCAGGAACAACTGATAATCCGGATAGCCAGATAGCTGTCCAAGTTTTTCAGCAAGTTCTTTTTGTTGAGGAATTTGCACTGAATTGGAGTAAAATCCAATCTGATTTAGTTGGTCGGTAAGTCTTTTGATATAATGTGGATGGGAATGACCTACAGAAATAACTGCATGGCCTCCATATAAATCAAGATATTTTGTTCCTTTTTCATCCCAGATGTAACAACCTTCACCTTTTACCGGTGTGATGTTGAATAATGGATATACGTCGAATAAGTTCATACTATAAAATGTTACGAGTTACAGGTTGCGAGTTTAGTTTTTGGGGTTCAATTGGTATCCCGCAACCCTTAACTCGCAACAATTATTTTAAAATGCTACCGATTTCAAATTCAGTCCGGTAGTTTCAGGCAGACCGAAGATTAAGTTCATATTCTGAACGGCTTGTCCGGAAGCTCCTTTCAGCAGATTATCGATTACCGAAAGAATCATTAGCTTATTACCATGTTTTTCGAGGTAAACAATGGCTTTGTTGGTATTTACCACCTGTTTCAAATCAGGATTTGTTAGGCTCACAAAAGTAAACGGGTGAGATGCGTAGAAATCCTGATAGAGTTTGATCGCTTCTTCTAAAGAACCATCAAATTGGGTATATACAGAGGCAAAGATGCCTCGGGTATGGTTTCCCCGTACCGGGATGAAATTGATATCGTAGTTAAAATCGTTTTGTAACTGTTTAAAACTCTGTCCAATTTCACCCAAATGTTGATGTTCAAATGCCTTGTAAACAGAAAGGTTATTGTTTCTCCAGCTAAAATGTGACGTTGCACTCGGAGCTTGTCCGGCTCCGGTTGATCCGGTAATCGCATTTACATGCAATTCATTTTTGATAAGACCGGCAGCAGCCAGAGGCAAAACAGCCAATTGTATGGCGGTTGCAAAGCACCCCGGATTGGCAATTTTATCCGATTTTTTAATTGTCTCACGATCCAATTCCGGAAGGCCGTAAACGAAGTCGTTTCCTTCCCGTTTGAGCCTGAAGTCATGGCTTAGGTCGATTATCTTCACATTTGCAGGCACCACATTCTTCAGCAGGAATTCTTTTGATTTGCCATGTCCCATGCAAAAGAAAATCACATCAACCTGTGATAAGTCAGGTTCTGAAACAAAGCGAATATCGGTATCGCCTAGTAAATCGGTGTGAGCATCCGACAATAAATTGCCACTATTACTGCTGCTTTGTACAAACGTGAGTTCAGCCTGCGGGTGGTTCAACAAAATCCGGATAAGTTCACCTGCGGTATAACCTGCGCCACCTATAATTCCTACTTTTATCATGCTTTTAAAACGTATGGTTAACCGAATTATGGATTTTCAATGAAGTTGAAAGAACTTTGGTAAATCCTTTTACATCATCAGCGGTCCATGCTGAATTCTTTTCGCCGTATTCTCCAAATTCAGAACGCATTAAATCGTGTTTTGAATCGACTCCAACCAGTACAAAATTGTATGGTTTAAGTTTTACGATTACTTTACCGGTAACTGTTTCCTGTGAATGTTCGAGGAATTTTTCAATGTCGCGCATGACAGGTTCGAAGTACATTGCTTCGTGTAAAAACATTCCGTACCAGTTACCGAGTTGTTCTTTCCAGTACTGTTGCCATTTGGTTAAGGTGTGTTTTTCGAGCATTTGGTGTGCTTTAATAATAATGATCGGGGCAGCAGCTTCAAAACCTACACGTCCTTTAATTCCGATGATGGTGTCGCCAATATGCATGTCACGTCCAACAGCGTATGGAGATGCTAATGCTTCCAAAGCCAAAATTGCATCGACCGGGTTTTTGTAGTTGATGCCGTCAACACTTTTTAGTTCACCTTTAACGAACTCAATAGTGATATCTTTTTCTTCTGTAGCAGTCATTTGTGACGGATAAGCTTCTTCCGGCAACGTTTGATCCGATTTCAGTGTTTCTTTTCCGCCGATACTGGTTCCCCATAGTCCTTTGTTGATGGAATAATCCATTTTCTTCCAGTCTGCTTCCACGCCATGAGCTTTCAGGTAATCGATTTCTTCCTGACGGCTAAGTTCCAGATCGCGGGTAGGAGTAAGGATCTTAATTTCAGGAGCCAATATTTGGAACGTTAAATCGAAACGAACCTGGTCATTTCCTGCTCCGGTACTTCCGTGAGCTACATATTTTGCACCGATTTTCTTTGCATATTCAATGATGGCAATTGCCTGAAAAACACGTTCTGAGCTTACCGAAATAGGATAAGTGTTGTTCCGGAGAACGTTTCCGAAAACCATGTATTTGATACTTTTTTCGTAGTAGGTATTGGTTACATCCAGAGCAACATGTTTAATTGCTCCCAGGTTGTAAGCTTTCTTCTCTATTGTTTCGAGGTCGGTTTGGCTAAAACCGCCGGTATTGGCAATTGCTGTATAAACATCCAGATTTTTTTCAATTGACAGGTATTTTGCGCAATATGAAGTATCTAAACCTCCGCTAAATGCTAAAACTACTTTATCTTTCATGTGTATAATTTTTAAGAATTGAGGAGCTCCTTATGCTTTCTTAGCCTGAGATCCGTTTTTGTTTGGTTTTAATTTGTTGATGATGTCAAGCAAAGTATCCTTAATTGAACTGTTGCCTGATTTTTTTTCTGATTTTTTATCCTGATCCCATGCTGGGTCATATAACATTCCGGTACACAAACATTTGCTTTTGTTGGTTCGTTCAAGAATGTCGTAGTTTACGCAACTCTGACAACCTTTCCAGAATTCTTCATCATCGGTTAATTCAGAAAAGGTTACAGGGCGGTAGCCAAGTTCGTGGTTAATTTTCATTACAGCCAGACCTGTAGTTAACCCAAAAATTTTGGCTTCCGGAAATTTAGTTCTTGAAAGATCAAATGCTTTTCGTTTAATTTCAGTTGCAAGGCCAATGCCGCGATAATCTTTAACTACGATCAATCCCGAGTTTGCTACAAAACTTTTATTTCCCCATGTTTCCACATAACAGAAGCCTGCAAATGTTTCTCCATTTTCCAGGGCGATGATCGCTTTCCCGTCCTGCATTTTTGTTGCGATATACTCGTAAGTTCTACGGGCAATCCCAGTTCCTCTTTCTTTAGAGGCAATGTCGATAGCGTCGTTTACCTGATCAACATATTTCAGATGCTCAGTTGTTGCAACCAACACTTGAATGTTCTTCAAATCTTTCATTGTTGTTAAATAAATTTCAGTTTTCAAGGAATTTAAAAATCCTTCCAAATTTTCGCTTCCCTGATTATTTTTTAATAATTTCTTTTAATCTTTAATGCTACAACAGCTATTTCGGCCAACGGTGACTGCTTTACTGTTAATTTTCTAGCCTAACTTTTCTTCCAGCGTTGGCATAATTAAGATAAGACAATTAATAAGGTCGCTACGAGAGATGCCTTCACGCATGATTATTAATATGGTATCATCTCCTGCAATTGTTCCTATAACTTCGTATGGTTGAGCATTATCAATAACTACAGCCAGACTACTTGCATAGCCAGGCATTGTTTTAATTACAGCCAGATTTCCAGAGAATTGTAAATCGCGAAATCCATCGGCCAGAAAATTGATCCGGGAATTATCACGCTGACTATCACTCTTGGCGGCTTCCTGAATTACATATACGTAACCCAATGCCGAATCTGGTATTTTGGCAACCTTTAATATTTTCAAATCGCGAGAGAGGGTAGCTTGTGTCAATTCATATCCCTGATCTTTTAGAATGTGTAAAAGCTCATCCTGACTGCCGATCCGGTTTTTTAGAATTGCTTGTTTGATGGCAAGCTGCCTTTTTGTGCGATTCTTCATGTTTGTGAATATTTATACAAAAACGATGCAAAAATATGCAATAAATAAATAAAACAAACTTTTTTTTCAGAAATTATTTCTATTTTTGTCCCTCGACATGAAAGAAACAACTGAATTGAAACTTGAAAAATACCAGGTTGAAATTACGAAGTTACATAGTGAAGAAAGTTTGTTTACAAGATAACAACCATGCGTTTGCCCTACAGCCGTAGTCAAACGCATTTTTTTTAATATTTAGCACAACAACAATGACACAGCTTAGAAAAGTCAGATTGATTCTTGAAGACGGGACAACATTTGAAGGAAAATCGTTCGGATATGAAAAATCGGTAGCCGGAGAAGTCGTTTTTTATACTGCAATGACTGGTTATCCGGAAAGTTTAACAGATCCTTCATATACGGGGCAGATCCTGGTATCAACCTTCCCTTTGATTGGAAATTATGGTGTGCCAAGTGATTCAAAAGATCAGGATTTATATGCTTTTTATGAGTCGAATAAGATTCATATTACTGGATTAATTATCTCTGATTATTCATTTGAATACAGCCATTGGAATGCAATCAAAAGTTTGGGCGATTGGTTGAAGGAGCATAAAGTTCCTGGTTTATTTGGGATTGATACCCGGGCTTTAACCAAGATTATTCGTGCAAAAGGATCTTTGCTTGGAAAGATTGAGTTTGAAGATGAAGTGATCGATTTTTACGATCCAAATCATGAAAATCTGGTTGCTATTGCCAGCACCGATAAAGTTGAAGTTTATGGAAATGGTGATCATCGGGTGGTTTTGGTTGATTGTGGTGTGAAATACAACATCATTCGTTGCTTGCTAAACCGAAATGCTACAGTAATACGTGTCCCTTGGGATTACGATTTTAATCAGGAAGATTTTGATGGAATATTTCTGTCAAATGGTCCTGGAGACCCGGCATTGTGCGATGCTACTGTTGAAAATATCAAAAAAACAATGGATGCTGAAAAACCTATCATGGGTATTTGTTTAGGCAACCAGTTGCTGGCTCTGGCGGCAGGAGCAAAAACATATAAATTGAAATTTGGTCACCGTAGTCATAACCAACCGGTATTGCTTCAGGGAACCGACCGTTGTTTCATTACCTCGCAGAACCATGGTTTTGCAGTAGACACCAAAACACTCCCTTCCGATTGGGAACCTTTGTTTACCAATGTAAACGATCAGACAAACGAAGGAATACGTCACAAGACTAAACCATTTTTCTCTACTCAGTTTCACCCTGAAGCTGCCAGCGGACCGGTTGATACCGAGTTTTTGTTCGATGATTTCATCAATAATGTGATCGAATATAAGAAGGCGAAAAAATAGACACAAGTATCAAGATGAAAGTATCAAGATTTGAGAACGCAGTCTTGATCCTTGATACCTGATATTTGAAGCTGAAGTACAACTTGGAATTTGAAATTTTACACATCATGATAAATAAAGACATTAAAAAAGTAATCGTTCTGGGTTCAGGAGCCCTGAAGATCGGAGAAGCCGGAGAGTTCGACTATTCCGGATCGCAGGCATTAAAAGCCTTGAAAGAGGAGAATGTGGAAACCATTCTGATTAACCCGAATATTGCAACGATTCAGACTTCGGAAGACATTGCCGACCGCATTTATTTTCTGCCGGTAACTCCATTCTTCGTTGAACAGGTTATCATCAAGGAAAAACCTGATGGCATTCTGTTAGCTTTTGGTGGACAAACAGCACTTAACTGTGGGGTAGCATTGTTCCGTCAGGGAATTTTGGAGAAGTACAATGTGAAAGTGGTTGGAACTCCGGTTCAATGTATTATTGATACCGAGGATCGTGAAATTTTTGCCGGAAAATTGGCAGAGATTGATGTGAAGACACCACGAAGCATTGCCTGTTTAAACCTTGAAGAAGCTTTTACCGCAGTAAAGACGATTGGTTATCCAATTATTATTCGCGCAGCTTACACGCTGGGTGGATTAGGTAGCGGATTTTGCGCCAACGACGAGGAACTGGAAGAACTGGCTTCGAAAGCTTTCACTTATTCTCCGCAGATTTTGGTTGAGGAATCAATCAAAGGATGGAAAGAAGTGGAATATGAAGTGGTTCGTGACCGCTTCGACAATTGTATCACGGTTTGTAACATGGAAAATTTCGATCCGCTAGGAATTCATACCGGTGAGAGTATCGTAGTTGCTCCATCTCAAACTCTTTCCAATTCCGAATACCACAAATTACGTGCGCTGGCCATTAAGATTATCCGTCATATCGGTATCGTTGGGGAGTGTAACGTGCAATATGCTCTTGATCCATATTCCGAAGATTATCGCGTGATTGAGGTAAATGCCCGTTTGTCGCGTTCTTCTGCTTTGGCATCCAAGGCAACCGGTTATCCTCTTGCTTTTGTAGCTGCCAAACTCGGATTGGGTTACGGACTTCACCAGTTAAAAAATCAGGTAACCAAAGTAACAACAGCCGCTTTTGAACCGGCACTCGACTATATCGTTTGTAAAATTCCACGTTGGGATTTGAATAAGTTTTCCGGAGTATCGAAGAACCTGGGAAGTTCGATGAAGAGTGTGGGCGAAATTATGGCTATTGGCCGTTCGTTCGAAGAAGCCATTCAGAAGGGAATTCGTATGGTTGGCATTGGAATGCACGGTTTTGTCGGAAACAAAGAGGAGATCACGATTGAGCAGATTGATGAAGAATTGATCCATCCAACCGATCGCCGAATCTTTGCAATTGCAGAAGCATTCGGTAAAGGTTATTCTGTAGATAAGATCTACGAAATGACTAAGATCGATCGTTGGTTCCTACAAAAACTACACAATATCTATGTAACCAAAAACGAACTGGAAAAAGTCAAATCACTTCAGAACTTGGAAGATTGTTTGCTCCTTCAGGCTAAGAAACAGGGATTCTCTGATTTTCAGATTGCCCGTTTGGTGATGCGTTCGACCAACAAGAAGATCAATGAAGATTTGCTGAAAGTGCGTGAATGGCGTAAAAGCAAAAATATTCTGCCTTCAGTAAAACAGATTGACACACTGGCTGGTGAATATCCGGCACTTACCAATTATTTATACCTGACTTACAACGGAAACGAACATGATGTTGAATTCCCAAGAGACGATAAATCGGTAATTGTTTTAGGATCGGGAGCTTATCGTATTGGTAGTTCGGTAGAGTTTGACTGGTGTAGTGTAAACGCCATCACCACGATCCACAAAGAAAACTACCGTTCGATCATGATCAATTATAACCCTGAAACGGTTAGTACCGATTATGATACCTGTGACCGTCTGTATTTTGATGAGCTGTCTTTCGAACGTGTAATGGATATTGTTGATCTGGAAGTTCCCAAAGGGGTAGTTCTTTCGATGGGAGGTCAGATTCCGAACAACCTGGCCATGAAGCTATACGGACAAAATGTGCCAATTCTTGGAACTTCTCCGAAGAATATTGACCGTGCTGAAGACCGTCAGAAGTTTAGCACGCTATGCGATACCTTGAAGATTGACCAACCACGCTGGTCGGAGCTGACAAGCATTGAAGATATTTTTAGATTTGTTGATGAAGTTGGTTTCCCGGTACTGATTCGTCCTTCATACGTGCTTTCGGGTGCTGCGATGAATGTGGTTTCGAACAAAGATCAGTTGGAACATTTCTTAAATCTGGCTGCTAATGTATCGAAGGAACATCCGGTGGTAGTTTCCGAATTTATCGAACAGGCCAAAGAAATAGAAATTGATGCGGTGGCTAAAAATGGGGAAGTGGTGGCTTATGCTATTTCTGAACACGTTGAGTTTGCAGGGGTTCACTCCGGCGATGCAACGATCGTTTTCCCTCCTCAAAAACTGTATGTTGAAACTATTCGCAGGATCAAAAAAATAGCCCGTCAGATTGCTAAAGGACTTGAAATTACAGGGCCTTTCAATATGCAGTTGCTGGCTAAAGACAACGATATTAAAGTGATTGAATGCAACCTTCGGGCTTCCAGAAGCTTCCCGTTTGTATCGAAGGTAATGAAATACAACCTGATTGAAATTGCTACTCAGGCGATGTTGGATGTACCATTCCAATCTCCTGATAAATCGTTGTTTGAATTGGAATATGTAGGTGTAAAAGCACCTCAGTTCTCGTTTGCCCGTCTGTTGAATGCCGATCCGGTTTTGGGTGTAGACATGTCATCAACCGGAGAAGTAGCTTGTATTGGCGAGAATTTCTACGAAGCTATTATGAAATCGATGCTTTCGGTTGGATATTCCATTCCGAAGAAAAACATCCTGATTTCATCAGGTCCGGCCCGTTCAAAAATTGAATTGCTTAGCAGCGCAAAAATGCTTGCTGATCGTGGTTTTAACCTGTATGCGACCGGTGGAACTCAAAAATTCTTAAGCGATAACGGGGTGAAAACAACTCGTTTGTACTGGCCGGATGAAGATAAACATCCTAATACACTGGAATATATTAAGGATAAGAAAATTGATTTGGTAATCAATATTCCGAAAGACCATACCAGTCGCGAAATCAGCAATGGATATACCATTCGTCGAAGTGCAATTGATTACAGTATTCCGTTGATTACCAATGCCCGGGTTGCCAGTGCGTTTATCTATGCATTCTGCAAATACGGAATTGAAGATTTATCAATTAAAAGCTGGGACGAGTATAAAGATTAAAACGTTTAATCCTTATTGGATAAACCGATAATTAAAGTAAAAAGGTCATTCTGAAGATCTATTCGGAATGACCTTTTTTGTTTATCCCTAAATCCTCTAAAGGGGACTTTGCTCATTGATAATCAATTGCGATGCTCACAGCCACAGCCCCTTTAGACTTCAGCGTGAGCTCAGTCGAACGTGGTTTGGGGTGAAAAAATACGACAATAAATAGATCGAAGAACTTAGCCGAAATAAAGTTAGAATACCCGATTTGTCCTTTGCGAAACATTGCGAATACTTCGGGAACCTTTGCGGTTACAAAATTTAAACGCAAAAAACCGCCAGGTTTAATACGCCACGTTTCGCAATGAGGAAACAAAAAGTCACTAATAGCAGCCTCAGATATTCGCAAAAAAAAAAAGAAACATCATACCCCTGAATACAACGATTCATGCATACGATGTTTATTTATCAAGTATTTATGACATCCCGACATCCATCAAGGTCTGGATTCAAGATTTATTTAACACCACCACCCAATGCTTTGTAAAGGCTTACGCTGTAGGTTAACTGTTCCAGTTTGTCATCAACCCGACTAAGCTGAGCGCTGAGTAAGCTACGTTGTGCCGAAAGTACTTCGGTATAGTTGGCCTCGCCAGCCGAAAGTAACTGTTGGGTATAATCAACCGCTGTGCTGTAGGAGTTAATTTGCATGTCGCGCAAGTTGTTTTTGCTCAACGACAAATTGAATCCATTCAGGATGTTTGAGACTTCCTGACCAGCTAACAGCACTGCATTTTGAAAATTTAACAACGCTTCGGCTTGTTGGGCTTTGGCTATTGCCAGATTACTCTTTAGTTGGCGTTTGTAAAACAGGGGTTGGCTTAATCCACCAGCAATGGTTGCAGCAATGTTTCCGGGTTTAAAAAAGTTCGATATTCCGTCGGAAGCCAATCCAATCGATGCCGAGCTGATCGATAACGATGGATACATGCTCGCCTGTGCCACATTGGTCAACTCAAACGCTGATCGAAATGATAGTTCTGCCTGACGCACATCGGGACGATTAGCCACCATTTGCATAGGCACACCAACTTTAAATTCGGTAGGTATTGCCTGATGGCTGATGGAATCGCGTTTAACGGTGCCAGACTTGCGGTTGAGTAGTATGCAGATGGCATTTTCAGTTTCATAAATCTGACGTTCCAATACCGGAATTACCAATTGAGAGCTATACAGCAATGCCTTACTCTGTTCAACAGCAGCACCATTTACCGTACCCGCTTCTTTCAATGCAGTCATGGTTTCGACACTAAGCTTTAGCGAACCGATAGTCTCGTTGGTAATACGTAACTGTTCGTCGAACGAAATCAGGCTGTAATAGGCTTTGGCAATACTGGCCACAAGCGAAGTCTTAATAAGGTTCGAATACTCGTAACTATTTAGCAAACTGGCATATTTAGCCCGTTTCTGGCTGTTCAGTTTTCCCCATAAATCAACTTCCCACGAAGCCGCAAAACCCAATGAATTCACATGGTCGACAGAGTAACCTAATACTTCTGTTCCGTTTTTGCCGCTACTGATTTGGGTATGATTCACCTGAGCTGCAACCGAAAGTGTAGGGAGATTTGCTGCTTTTGCCATATTAAAGGCGGCTTCAGCCTGTTGAATGCGTAATTGGGCAACCTGCATGTTCGTATTTTTCGCAAGTCCTTCTGTAATTAAATCCTGAAGTAAAGGATCAGCGAAATACTGTTTCCAAGGAATATTGGCAACCGTAGTGGTGTCGCTGCCAGTGCTGTTACGGTATAAATCGGTAGTGTCGACCTTAGGAGCCACAAAGTCTTTGCTGATTTTGCACGACGGCAAGCTCAGCACCACCACAATGGCCAGACCCACTAAGGGACTTATTATTTTTTTATTTGTCATGGGTTTAATGTGTTACATTAATGTCGTTGATATTATCGTCGGTGGTAACAATCTTGTGCGAGCTGATTTTTTCGTGTAAGCTTTGGAAGATGATAAAGAGAACAGGAACCACCAATACTCCAATGAGGGTACCGATTAACATACCGCCAATTGCACTGATACCAATCGATTTGTTTCCAATCGCACCAGCACCATGAGCCAATGCCAGTGGTAGCAAACCAAAGATAAAGGCAAACGAAGTCATCAGGATTGGTCGCAAACGAGCCATCGCGCCGCTTAGTGCTGCTTTCATGATACTCATGCCAGCCCTGCGTCGCTGAAGGGCATACTCCACAATCAGAATACCGTTTTTGGCCAGCAATCCAATAAGCATGATCAGCGAGATCTGTACGTAAATGTTGTTCATGATTCCGCTTCCACTGATCAACGATACAAAGATGAAGATGAAAGTTCCGGCCAAACCGATCGGTAACGATAAAATTACGGCAAATGGTAAGACATAACTTTCGTACAAGGCAGCCAGCAACAGAAATACAAACACGATACACAAGGCAAAAATGATCGCCGTTTGGTTGCTGCTGTTTACTTCTTCACGTGAGATTCCGCCAAAGTCGTAAGAGTAACCGGCAGGTAATTCGATCTCCTTTAGGGCATTGATCACACTTCCGGTATTATAACCTTTCATGAAGTTTGGAATAACCGTGATTTCCATTGATGAAAAGAGGTTAAAACGAGTCAGAGTCTGAGGTCCTGTTACATCTTTGATGGTAATAAATTCGGTAATAGGTGCCATTTTCCCGCTCGCGGTTTTAACCGACAAACCACTTAAATCGTCCAATTTGGTGCGATATTCAGGAGCAGCCTGCACCATTACGCGATATTGTTTTCCGTAGACATTAAAGTTCGACACATACATACTGCCGACATAAGCCTGCATAACCGACATCACTTCGGTCAGCGTAATCCCGGCATCTTTAATTTTGGCAATGTTGGCATCAATCTGCTTTTGTGGGAAACGAGGATCGAAACTGTTCATTACCATCATTACCTCGTCGCGTTTTTTAAGCTTTTCAACAAATTCAGAGGTGACATTGAAAAATTTGTTGATATCGCCTCCGGTTTTATCCTGCATTTTTAGTTCAACACCGCTACTCATACCAAAACCCTGAAGTGTTGGCGTTCCGAAGAACATAAAATTAGCATTGGTGACGTCCTGCGTTTTTTCTTTCATCAAGGCAACCACTTCAGGAGAAGTAATTTCCCGTTTATCCCAAGGCTTCAGCTTGACAATTAAAGAAGCATACGGACTTCCGGAGCCGCTTATAAAACTCATCCCGGTAATACTTGTGATGCTAGTTACGCAAGGTATCGTTTCTACCTTTTTAATGGTTTGTTTCACGATGCTATCCGTTCTCTCCAATGATGATCCGGGAGGAAGAGTAACCATTCCCATCACAATACCACTGTCTTCGGAAGGCACAAAGCCAACTGGAATTTTCTTCATTAAACCAACCAAAATGGTTGTAAATACTACAATTATGGCTACAGTGATCCAACGGTGATTTTTCTTACCCAGGTATTTCAGCGATGAACCGTATTTGTTGGTCATTGAGTTAAACCCGATGTTGAAATATTTGTAAAACCGTTTAAAAATGCTCTTTTCTTTCATCTCATCATCGTGCGATTTCAAGAAAAGGGCACAAAGTGCCGGACTTAAAGTCAGTGCATTAATTGCTGAAATGATAATTGCTATAGCAAGTGTTAACCCGAATTGTTTGAAGAATACACCGCTGGTTCCGCCGATAAAACTAACCGGGATAAACACGGCAGCCATAACCAGGGTAATGGAAACGATGGCCGGGGCAATTTCGCCAATAGCAGTAATGGTTGCTTTTTTAGGATCGTTTTCGCCGGCATCCATGTGGGCATGTACGGCTTCAACCACCACAATAGCATCATCTACCACAATACCAATGGCAAGTACCAGCGCAAACAGCGTGAGCAGGTTGATTGAAAATCCGAATAATGATAAAAAGAAGAAAGTTCCGACAATAGCAACCGGTACGGCAATTGCCGGGATTAACGTTGCCCTGATATTTTGCAGAAAAATAAATACCACAATAAATACCAGAATAAATGCTTCGAGCAAGGTGTGGAGTACTTTCGCAATAGAGGCATCTAAAAAGGCACTGGCATCCGACTCATATTCATATTTTACTCCGGGAGGGAAGGACTGTGAAGCTTTTGTCAATTCACTTTTAACCTGATCAATCACATCTTTGGCATTCGATCCGGCAGTCTGGCTAACCGCAATAACGATGGCCGGATTTCCATTGTTTTCAGAAAATACACTGTAACTCAATGAGCCTAGCTCTACCCGGGCAACGTCTTTCAGTCGTAAAACCTGAGCTTTATTCGAACGAATGATGATGTTATCAAATTCTTCGGATGATTTTAATCTTCCGGAATATCTCAGTGCATACTGAAATGACTGACCACTATTGGCACCCAACTCTCCAGGAGCAGCTTCGATATTCTGATCTTTAAGGGCAGCAATCACCTCCGTAGGTGTAATGGAATAGGCTGTCATCACATCAGGTTTCAGCCATACCCGCATAGAGTAGTCTTTTGCACCATAAACCATTGCATCTCCAACTCCTGAAACCCGCTTGATTTGCGGAAGAATGTTGATGTTGGCATAGTTTTGAAGAAATTGACCATCGTAATCGGAATTGATCGACGAAACCGAGATCAACAAAAGTGTACTGTTTTGTTGCTTTCT
>Ga0302286_10001239_pt1 | contig 19256 bp, 11 predicted proteins | sample III_Fen_E2_3_FD_198765 | JGI IMG/M metagenome (GOLD analysis project Ga0302286, IMG submission 198765) | Peat permafrost microbial communities from Stordalen Mire near Abisko, Sweden - III_Fen_E2_3 | ecosystem: Environmental > Terrestrial > Soil > Wetlands > Permafrost | place: Sweden: Abisko...
AGGGTGTTGTAGTATACATCAGCCCCTCAATTATCAAACTGGCGGGCTTTACATCTGTAGAAGTTATCGGCAGGAGCTTCCTGGACTTTGTAGGTGAAAACAAGGAACACCTGACCAAACGACTCATAGAACTTAGCGAAAAGATAGAGATCAGCAACGAGTATAAGATCCATACCAAAACCGGGGAGCTTAAATGGATAAGAGTCTCGACCAAAGCCTCTTTTGTGGAGGATATTTTTAAAGGAGGTTCAGGAACCCTGATTGATATTACCGAACAGAAACTTATCGAACAAGCCCTTCAAAAAAGTGAAGAAACCTACAGGAATCTGGTAGAACGGATAAATGATGTCGTATTTGAAGTGACCACAGAGGGTATTATCAAGTATGTGAGCCCGGCCATAGAAAAAATATTAGGATATAAAGCCGAAGAGCTTACAGGTGAAAATTTCTTTGAATATATGTATCCCCGCGACAAGCCCTGGGTAGTTGAAGCGCTGAAGAATCTGACCAATCAGGCTTCATACCTGGAATATCGGTATTATCAGAAGGATGGATCCGTACGATGGGTTCGATCGTCCACCAAGCCGCTTATTGTTGACGGAATCATCGTCGGAGGAATCGGCGTGCTCATTGATATTAATGAACGAAAACTGGCAGAAGAAGAACTGCGACTGAGCGAAACGAGGTATAAGACCTTTTTCGAAGGCAATAACTCCATAATTCTGCTGGTAGATCCACTTACCGGTACACTCAGGGATACAAATCCGGCAGCCTGCCAATATTACGGATGGACAAAACAGGAACTCTGCGGGTTGAATATTGTTGACATAAACACCCTGAATATGGACGAGATAAATGCAGAAATGCAACTGGCCATACAGGAACATAGAAGGCATTTCAACTTTAAGCATCGACTTGCCAATGGTCAATTAAGGGATGTAGAGGTCTATTCAGGGCCCATGGAATATGGGGCTGAGACTTTGCTTTATTCCATTATCCACGATGTTACTGAGCGAAAGGAAGCGCAGGAAGATTTACGGATTAGTGAAGAGAAGTACCGTAATATTTTTGAGAGCGTGCAGGATGTATACTATGAGGTCTCTCCGGAAGGTATCCTGATTGATGTCAGCCCTTCCATTGAGGCCATCTCAAAGGGGCAATATACACCCCTTGACCTTATCGGCAGGTATTTAACTGATTTCTATGCTGATCCGAATACCCGGACAACCTTTTATACCGAATTAAAACGGAACAACCGGGTGAATGACTATGAATTGTTTTTCCTCAATAAAGACGGCTCCATACTTCCGGTCTCCATTTCAACTGTATTGATCCTGGATTCAACGGGCAACCCTGCCAAGATCATCGGAAGCATGCGCGACATCACGGAGCGTAAAAAGGCGGAAAATGAAATCAGGGATAAATCAACCCTGCTGACTAACCTGATTGTAAACCTGAAAGAAGGTATCCTGCTTGAAGATTCGGAACGGAAAATCATATTAACCAACCAATTGTTCTGTGATATGTTCGCTATCCCTGCACAGCCGGAGCTGATGGTAGGAGCCGATTGTACAGGTTCGGCAGAACAAAGCAAAGTGCTTTTTAAGAACCCTGACCAGTTCATTGTAGATATAAACCGGATACTGGAAGCGAAGAAGGATGTCCTGAACGACGAACTTCAGCTGGTAGACGGCAGGTATTTTGAACGGGATTATATTCCTACTTACCTTGACAATACTTACTGTGGTCATTTGTGGAAATATCGTGATATCACCGAAAGGAAACTGGCAGAGTTTGAACTGAGGAAACTTTCGCAGGTTGTTGAGCAAAGCCCTGTCAGCATTGTCATTACCAACCTGGAAGGGGATATTGAATATGCAAACCCGAAAGCCTGCGAGACCACAGGATATTCCCAGGAAGAGCTGCAAGGTCGTAATCCGCGTGTCTTAAAATCAGGGGAAACGAATAAGATCGATTATGTAGCCCTGTGGAGAACCATAAGTTCAGGGAAAGTATGGCATGGGACTTTTCATAATAGGACTAAAACCGGGGACTTTTACTGGGAATCGGCTTCCATTGCCCCGATCACCGATGAGAATGGCAAAGCAACCCATTATGTAGCCATAAAAGAGGATATCACTTTGCGGAAACAAATGGAAGAAGATCTTATTCACAGTGAAGCCGATTTGAACTATGCCCAGGCGATTGTAAATATGGGTAGTTGGGAACTTGATTTTGCCAGCGGACATTTAAAATGGTCGGAAAATAATTACAGGCTTCTGGGTCTTGAGCCTTTTCAAGAGGAGGTTTTTGTTGGTACTTATGACAGGGCCGTGCATCCGGATGACCTGAAGTTGCTTCACTCTAAATTGAAAGAAATAATAGAATTCAGGATAAGTTTGAGTTTTGATTTGAGGCTGGTCATGCCTGATGGTAAAATTAAATGGATTGAAAACTATCTTGTTCCGGTGATTAAAGGCGATAACCTGGTGGGGCTGAAAGGAGTTAATGTAGACATAACAAGAAAAAAACATACCGAGGGCAGACTCAAGAATCAGAATGAAAGGCTGAATGCCATCATGCGGGCTATGCCTGATTTGATATTTATACTGGATAAAAAAGGAACTAACCTGGAATATCATACCACAGATCCTGACAGATTGCTTGTAGCCGAAAAAGATTTCATCGGTTCCAACCTGAAAGACCTGTTTGATAAGGAAACCACGGAACTCCATTTGAAGAAGATCGATGAATGTATCAGTCTTCAGAATATGGTGAGTTTCGATTATTCCATGCTTTCGGGCCATGATGTTTCGTATTTTGAAACGAGACTCATGCCGATGGGAACTGACCGGGTCTTGTCATTTGTAAGGGATATAACCCTCCGCAAGCAAAATGAGAAACAGATTCAAAAGTTGTTGCTTGCTGTGACACAAAGCCCTGTATCGGTTGTAATTACTAACCTGAAAGGGGAAATTGAATTTGTAAATCCGGCTTTTGAAGAAAATACCGGTTACAGCTTTGAAATGGTGAAAGGTGAAAATGCGAGCATTCTCAAATCGGGGTTGAATGATGAAAGTATCTATCCTGAATTGTGGAATACTATCAACAGCGGAGGTATCTGGCAAAATGACTGGATTAATAAGAAGAAAAACGGTGAATTCTACTGGGAACATATCGCCATATCCCCCATTCATGATGAAAAGGGGAATATACTGAATTTTTTGGCTATAAAACAGGATATTACCAAGCGGAAACACGATGAGCAGGAAATCATAGACCTGAATGTCAATCTCGAAAAGAAAATCATGGCCCGGACTTCGGAACTTGCAGCAACAAATACCACCTTATTAAACGAAATTAATGAACGCAAACGGATAGAAGATGCTCTTAGCGAGAGCGAGCATCAGTACCGATCGGTGGTTGAGAATATCCACGAAGTAATTTTCCAGACAGATGTAAAAGGATTATGGCTGTTTCTGAATCAATCGTGGGAGAATGTGACTGGATTCACTGTGGAAGAATCTTTAGGTGCTCTTTTCCTGAATTATGTTCATCCTGATGACCGGCAGCGGAATATGGAATTATTTGAGCCATTAATCACCCGCCAAAAGGAATATTGCCTTCACGAAATCAGGTATCTGACAAAAGATGGAGGCTTCCGTTGGATTGAAGTCTTTGCACGCCTGGGTTTGAATGAGAAAAATGAGATTACCGGAACCTATGGCACCCTGTATGATATCACTCAACGCAGGCAAGCCGAAGAAGAAATCCGAAAAGCCCGGATTGAAGCTGAAAATGCGAATATTGCCAAGAGTGAATTCTTATCGCGCATGAGCCACGAACTGAGAACCCCCATGAATTCAATCCTGGGCTTTGCCCAGTTGTTGGAAATGAGTGAGCTGAATACAAGTCAGAAGCGGGGAGTGAACCACATTATGCATAGCGGAAAACATTTGCTTGACCTGATTAATGAAGTGTTGGATATCTCACGGATAGAAGCCGGACATATGTCCATTTCACTTGAACCAATAAAAATTCAGGGTATCATAGAGGAGATGGTGGATGTCCTGAGACCGCAGGCTATAAAATCCCAACTAGAGATGGGACTGCTGCCTTCGGCTGACAATTTACTATTTGTGAAATCAGACAAACAGAGCTTGAAACAGATCCTGCTGAATTTGCTGAATAATGCGATTAAATACAACATCATAGGAGGTTCGGTACTGATTAAAGCCCAACTGATACCAGAAAAGAACAAGGGTCTTACATTTATACGGATATCAATCACGGATACCGGGATAGGCATTCCCGGGGAAGATATACCGAAACTGTTTACTCCTTTTGAACGAATCGGCGCCGTAAAAACTCAAATCGAAGGTACCGGATTAGGATTAGCCGTAGTAAAGAAGCTGGTTAATGTCATGGGAGGGTTTCTGGGGGTTGAAAGTGTCCTTGGAGAAGGAAGTACATTTTGGATTGAATTGCCCATGGCAGAGAGCCAAATTGAAATACTCCAAAAATCGGATCTGTTGACAGACCTGGATCCTGACTTAACCGAAAAGCATGGCACCATTCTCTATATTGAAGATAATATTTCCAATATAGAATTGGTAGAGCAAATCCTGACTACTCAGCGCCCCGGGATAAAGTTAATCAGCAATATGTATGGTACCCAGGCTACAAAACTGGCTATTGAATATATGCCGGATTTGATTCTTCTTGATTTGAATTTACCTGACATCCATGGGATTGAAGTGCTCAGGTTGCTCCTGAAAAATGAAAAAACAAAGCACATCCCGGTAGTAGTCATCAGTGCGGATGCCATGCATAAGCAGGTAGATAATCTGATGCATGCAGGAGCAAAAAAATACATTACAAAGCCTTTGGAAATTAGTGTGTTCCTGAAGACTATTGACGAATTTATACAGGCTTAATCTTGTATAATAACCAGATAACCCTATTTATTAGTTGAAACCCCGGGCCTTTTATTGCGGGATTTATGATTTTGGGCAGGATGTACAGACAGAATCAATTATTATGATTCTTCAGTAGGACTGAAAGAATAGCTAATACAAGAATGATGTTGGAGGCTACATTACCGGCAAAACAATGCTTTCTCCAGGATATAATTGGAACTAAATTTTAAAATTAAATATTATGATAAAAGTATTTATTGTTGATGATCATGAGATCTTTCGTGAAGGAATAAAAAGAATCCTCAACGAAGAACCCGACATCACCGTTGTTGGCGAGGCTGATAATGGAAACGATGTACTAAAAGGGGTACAAAAAACGGAATGTGACATTCTACTACTTGACTTAAATATCCCCGGAGTAGGTGGAAGTTACCTGATTGAAGAAATCATAAAAAAGAAACCTAAAATCAATATTCTGGTGTTAAGCATCAGTCCGGAGGGTGAATTTGTTTTGCCCCTGTTAAAGGCGGGTGCTTCAGGCTATGTGTGTAAAAATTCAAACCTGGATGAATTAATTATTGCCATTCGAAAAGTGTTCTCAAAAGGACGGTACTTAAGTGCTTATGCAGCAGAAAAGTTAGCCTTCAATGTATTAGCTGAAAGTCATAAATTGTCACGCAATCTTACGTCTATGGAGCAGATTATCATGTCATCTGTTGTAAAAGGAGATGAAACTGTGAATATAGCCGATGAATTTGATGTAAGTATAGCTTCAGTGTATGCATGCAAGCGAAAGATATTGAAAAAATTGAATTTAAAAAACGATGTTGAGTTAACACTCTATGCTCAAAAGAACAATTTAATAGTGAATTAACTCAGTTCTAAGTCCCTTTCTAATTCCCGCAATTCGCCCTTCAATCAACAAAAAAAACAGGTATCATGGATTCGAATATGAAAAATGCAAAGATTCTGATTGTGGATGACCGCCAAGCTAATATTGATGTTTTGCATGACTTCCTAGAAATGCAAGGCTATGAGCATCTCGAATCCACAACAGATTCAAGAACTGTTGAAAAGCTTATGGTCGATTTTAAACCGGATCTCATATTACTTGATTTGTCGATGCCCTATTTAAGCGGATTCGATATTATGGAGCAATTGAAACTGATTGTCCCACTGACTACCTATTTGCCAATACTGGTACTTACTGCCGATGTCACCATCGAATCAAAACGAAAAGCCCTTGCCTGCGGCGCCAGTGATTTTCTGACTAAACCTTTTGACCTGATAGAATTGCAGGCCAGAGTAAACACCCATTTGCAAATAAAATTTAAGAATGAGCGCATTCAGGAATATGCTGATGAACAGGAAAGACTGGTTGCAACAAAAGATAAATTCTTTTCAATCATAGCCCATGACCTTCGGAACCCTTTTGTAGGCATTGAAAACTTTACCCGGATACTCCTAAAGCAGGGCAATTACCACCTTGACGATGTTGAAAAACAATTGCAAACGATACATTCCACTGCCCGGCAAGGCAATGAGCTGCTGGAAAACTTGCTTAAGTGGTCAAGGTCACAGACGGGGACGATCGCTATTCATGTTGAGATCCTTAACCTGAGTGATGTGGTCAATAAATGCTTGAATCTAAATAACACACATGCTAATAACAAAAATATTAAGCTGCTGAGTGAAATCCCTAATGACCTGATTCTGGAGTCCGATCAGGATATGCTGGATACCATTTTGCGTAATTTAGTATCCAATGCCATTAAGTTCACCCCTTCGGGGGGTGCTGTGACTATCAAAGCAATCAGCCGGATGGGTAATATTGAGATTTCTATTTCAGATACCGGAATGGGAATTTCAGAGATGGATAGCCAGAAACTGTTCCGGATTGACAGTAAGTTACAATCAAGGAAAGGGACTGATAATGAAACCGGTTCAGGACTTGGGTTAATACTGTGTAAAGAATTTATTGATAAGCTTGAAGGAACTATTGTGGTTGAAAGCAAAGTGGAGCAAGGTACTACTTTTAAAATTACGTTGCCTCTCAGCATTCAGGAATGTCTTATTCCGGTGGTGTAGAGGAGTTCTTCAGGGATCAGTTTCGAAAATAGAGTTGTAAAAATACAGGTAAAAACACTGGCTTTTGAGTCTGTATTTTGGCTCCCGCCCAATTATAAAGTTTCAGTCCTTACATATTCAATTAATTCGGGAAAGAATTGATGAAATTTAGTTTCCAGCACATCCCTGTTCTCTAGTAAGAATAAAATAGTTTTATCCGGATCAATGGCAGATATCTTATAGTCTGCCATTATTTCCAAGGACCTTCTCAACCCATTCAACGAACCGTATTTGTAAAGCCTGTTTGTACTTATAAAATGGAAGATAAATCTTTTTACTTTATGAGGCAATTGTTTATAGTGAACTATGGCAAAGAAATAAAATTGATTGGAAAACAGATAAAGTGATTTCCGGGTAGAATAGGTAGAGAAGTTTACTGCCAGGAAATAATCGAAATACATATCTGCTATTATCCCTGAATACCTTCCAAACGTTGGTCGGAGTAATACCACAATTTCTTTCACTTTCAGGTGCGAATCCGTGAAACTGTCAATTTTACGGTGCAGGATAATCCCTTTCCTGATTTGTGCCGGATATGCATTGAACTGACTGCCTTTTACAAAGTCGCCGATAAAGTTACCTATCTGAAGCCTGTGGTCGTTTCCCGATAAAAAGATATGTGCTAAATAATTCAAGGCCTTATCTGTTGTTTTGAACAAAAGTAGCATTAAAATATGGATGACCACTTTCAATTCTACATTTGAAACCATATTTCAGGCTTTTTAGGTTGCGAATAACGACTAATCAGTAACCTGGAAGCTGAAAAGGTTGATCACCCACTCATTTCCTCCAATATTACGTATCACGGGCGTTAAACATATACTTTTGGGTTCTTGTAAACCATTGGTAAACTAGAATTGTTGAATATAAATGAATTTATTTTATGAAAATCTTCCCATATTTGCTATCTTTGCGTGTAAAGAATCAAAAGACAATCTCACAAACTAATAATAACATGGAACAAATAATCAATCGCATTGCACTGCTTCGCAAAGCCATGAAGCATGTAGGGATTTCAGCCTGTATAATTCCCGGAACTGATCCTCATGCCAGTGAATATATAGCAGAATACTGGAAAGAACGTCAATGGATATCGGGTTTTGATGGCTCGGCAGGTACTGCTGTGATTACCTTAACTGGTGCCGGATTATGGACTGATTCACGTTATTTCCTTCATGCAGCCGAACAACTGGAAGGAACCGGCATTGAACTAATGAAACAGGGATTGCCCGAGACCCTTGAAATACTCCCATGGCTTGCCACCCAGCTCAAAGCAGGTGAAAAAGTAGGTGTGAACCCTCAGATGTTTTCACTTAATGGGTATGCATCCATGAAGACTGAGTTGACCATGAATAACCTGGAACTTGTTTCCATTGATGTACTTGCACAGGTTTGGACTGACCGGCCGGCACTTCCATTGATACCCTTCTTTGTGTTCGATACCCAATATGCCGGAAAAGCGACTACTGAAAAGCTGATCTTAGTGCGCGAAGAAATGAAAAAAGCCCATGCTGATGTTTTTGTCATATCAGCCCTGGATGATATTGCCTGGTTGTTCAATATCCGCGGAAAGGACATTGATTATAACCCCGTAGTGATTGCTTATGCATTAGTTGAAAATGAGAAGGCTACTTTATTTATAGCTCCTGAAAAACGAACTGCCGAAACAAGTGCCTATCTTCAAAGTCAAGGTGTGACAGTAGAACCTTACCTGATTATATATGACAAGCTCAAAAAACTATCCTCTTCAAAAGCTGTGTTGGTGGATGGTGGAAAGTTGAATGAGGCTTTGTTTGAGTCTATTCCTAAAGGATGTGCCATCAGAAATACCATGTCACCCATATTCAAACTGAAAAGCGTGAAGAATGGAATAGAAATGGCAGGTGTTCGACTGGCCATGCAAAAAGATGGGGTTGCATTGACCCGATTCTTTATCTGGCTTGAGGAAAACCTGAATACGGGCACTCTTTCTGAACTCTCTGTTTCCGATAAATTACGCCAATTCCGCAGTGAACAGGTGAACTTTGTGGGTGAAAGCTTTGGTACCATAGCCGGGTATGCTGCCCACGGTGCCATAGTTCATTATAGTGCTTCGAAGGAATCGGATGCTAAATTGAAAGCGGAGAATATCTTTTTACTGGACTCCGGAGGCCAATACCTCGATGGAACTACCGATATAACGCGAACTGTTGCGTTGGGAACACCTACTGCCCAGCAAAAGACCGATAATACGCTGGTCTTGAAAGGCCATATTGCTTTAGGTACAGCTATCTTTCCTGTTGGCACACGTGGTTCCCAGCTGGATATTCTGGCCCGTAAAGCCATGTGGGACTTAGGCCTGAATTACGGTCACGGAACAGGACATGGCATTGGTCACTTCCTGTGCGTACACGAAGGTCCACAAAGTATCCGTATGGATGAAAATTCAACAGTGTTGCAACCGGGTATGATGATCTCCAACGAGCCGGGTATGTATCGTACCAACGAATACGGCATCCGTATTGAAAACCTGGTACATGTTATTCCTGCCCAGAAAACAGAGTTCGGACAATTTCTTAAATTTGAAACATTGACCTTGTTCCCAATTGATCAACACTTGATTAATTTTGATTTGTTGAGTAATTCAGAAGTTGAATGGTTGAATAACTATCATCAACGGGTTTACAGCTCTATTGCCCCGAGCTTAAATGAGTATGAAAGAGAGTGGTTGAGTAAGAAATGTAACCCGTATGTCAGAAAAGCGTAGGACGTTCCGCGTTCCGTGTTTTGGGTGAGTAATAGAATGCTTCAGTAATTTAAATCTTTTTTTAATTCCAGAGGCCCTGAATTGTAAGATTCTTTATCTTCAAGGAGTCAATTACATACTGCTCTCAGAACACGAAACACGAAACACGAAACGCAGAACACAGAAAACACAACTTTTAATAATCAATGAAACAATTCGACATCCACGATGCCGCACTCGGGAAATGGGTGGCAACACCTGAAAAGTACGATGTGTCCCTTCTGTTTCGGATTCCAAGGTCAGAGAACAGGGTACATTACGAACTTGAAGATGGTAATTTGCCTTTTATTGGCTTTGATGTGTGGAATTGCTATGAAGTTTCATTCCTGACACAAAACGGATTGCCTGTCTCCAGGGTGATGAAGTTGGTCTATGCAGCCGACAGCCAGTATCTGGTTGAATCAAAATCCCTGAAGCTGTATCTCAATTCATTCAATATGGATCATTTTGGAGATACGGTGGCTGCGGCTCAAGAGCAGGTACGTTTAACCATTACGGACGACCTAAGCCTTTTGTTGGAAACCCGGGTATCTGTATCCCTGTTCGATTCACACAGTGAAGTACGCCAGCCGTTCCAGGCATTTATAGATGCTGAACTAAGTAGCCTGGTTTCGATAGAGAGACAGGAGAGCATTTCTTTTACACACTTTACCGAATCTCCTCAATTATTGAAAAGCAGGTTGACCGATACCCCCCGGGTGTATCTTTTTCAGACTGATATGCTTCGTTCTAATTGCAGGGTAACCAATCAACCCGATTGGGGTGATCTATTTGTTTATATGGCAACGAATCACGAAATTGAGTTGAGTTCCATGATGGAATACCTGGTTTCTTTCCGCAAGGAAAACCATTTTCATGAGGAAGTGGTGGAAATGATCTATAAAAGGTTTCATGATATTTTTAATCCTTCTGCCCTGATGGTGGCTGCTATGTATACCCGGCGTGGTGGCATTGATATCAACCCGATACGGGTTTCCCATCCCGGTTTGCTGGATAATACCCTGATTAGTTCCGAAATAATGGCGGCTAAGACGCTCCGACAGTAGAGAACTAAGTTTGAAAGGTTTGAAATGTTTGAGGTTTGAAAGGTTTGGAGTTTGAAAGGTTTGATGTTATAAGTTCAATGTTCCGTGTTCCCTGTTTTTTTTTGCTTATGCTGAGTTTTTATTGGCATAAATATCCATTATTTAAAACCAGTAATCGTCAATCTATCAAGCAACAAACTCATAAACTCATTCAAACCTCAAACTTTTCAAACCTCGAACTTCTTTTTTAGTTTGCCAATCCCAAAAAAGAATGTATCTTTGCACTCGAAATACACACTGTATGCGGCTGTGGCGTAATTGGTAGCCGCGCCAGACTTAGGATCTGGTGCTGAGAGGCGTGGGGGTTCGAGTCCCTTCAGCCGCACAAAGAATCCCGATAATCTAACGATTGTCGGGATTCTTTTTGTTGTTCCCCTACGGGAATTACTTACTTTCAGACAGTCTTTCAAAGCTCCCTTTACACTCCGGATTTGAATATCCCGGTTATCCCTCCTTTTTTTAAGATACAGCCTCAATCGTTGATGTGCCATTGAATAAGCCTTGCCATGAGCTGCTATATTCAAAATAGAGCATTCAGAAACCAGGAGATGGCTTACAGCATGCTTATTTCCTATTGTTTTTTTATTTCAAAGAAATTCAATATATGTGAATTATGTAACTTATACCTATAATTATGTAACTGATCGATGCCAGAAATAGCGTTCCTTTGTATAAAATAATAAAACAAAAAATTGTATTGTATGAATAAGTTGTTAAGTTGTCTGTTTGTTGCTTTTATAGCTGTTGGATGTACTACTACATCGACACCAAGTTGTGAACAAAATAATACATTTAGTATGGAGTTTACAAACGGTTCAGGTGACCCGTACGATTTGTATATCAATGGTAAATTCCAACAAATCATGGGTGCCAGGACAAAGGAAATTTACGATATCCCTGCTGGTTACTGGAGTGCAGAAGTCGTCCAACGTTCAGGTTATAATATAGATCCAATCGACGTACTCTATAGTAACACGTACGAATCATGCACCGATTATTATATCGTATATTAAAATAGCTTAAATCGATTACTAGGGGTATTTATTAATATTGTAAGGTTTAGATTAACAGTATGTAGTATTTTATTAGATGCAAATGATGATTGATAAAGTTTAAACGTTTTGAGGTGTTTTTGAAAATTTATCTGTTTAAATACGCCTTAAATCCCGGTAATCACTCGATTGCCGGGATTTTTAATACTCTCATCGGATGAAGTTTCCTTTGCTGGTCAGTGTTCTCTCTCCCTGCCCAGCCGTACAGCTATCTATATCGATATCCGGTCAGGTGGAGGTTCTTCAGAACGAGTGCCCTTTTACCCGCTGATTGGTTTATTTCAAAAAGTCTGCGATAAATGCTTTTTTGGGTTGATAGACTGTTTCTTCCCAGGTTTTTTGATACTGCTTCTGATCCAGATGATGCCCACGGTACGGTACTCCAAAAATAAGTTTCTTCCCTTTTGACATGTTGATGGCTGCATACACTGATGTGGATGGGCAGGTTACATCGATGAACCCAATCTCAGTCACCAGGGTTGCTTTGGAGCCTTTCAACAGGTGGACGGTATCAAAATAAGGCACTGTTTCCAGTAATTTCTTTTTGTCGAAGCTATAACCAAACGGATTTGGCCATCCTCCCTGTTTCCCGGTGAGCGTTCCACCCCAGTCGCACATGGCCGGTACAGTTGCCACAACTGCCGTTACGCGCTTGTCAAGACCGGCAGCTGCCAATGCCTGGCCACCACCCTGGCTTTCTCCAATGACCAGTATCCGTTTTCCATCCCATTCCGGTTGGCTGGCCAGGAAATCGAGCGTTCTCATGAGCCGCAGATACATTCCCCGGAAGTAATAATCCTTTCTGTTGCCAATTCCGATATTGGTATAGTTTTTCAGTTCTTCCTGGTCTAATTCGTCGTAATAGGCCTGGGGTTGGCCGTTCAACATCCCATGTGCGTTTAAATCGAAACACAGTGCTCCCTTTCCCATCTTGGCATATTGAATTGCATTTTCAGGTTGCGCCAGGCACCAGTATCCTTTTACACCTGCAGCATGAACATACAGCACTATGGGGAGTGATTTTAATTTAGCACCCACCGGTTTGGCAAAATATCCCCGGGCAGGTTTTGGCCCGGTACAACTGATCTCCAGGTTGGAACAGGTATAGCCCTTTTCAATGTTGTTTACCGGAACAGCCTTCACTTCCAGTGGAAGTGCGTGCAAGGCATTTCTTTCTGTATCCCAGTAATTGTCAAAATCCGCCGGACGTACGGTTCCCGGTCTAAAATGATACGGGTCTACTACTAATCCGATACTGGACGATTCTCCCTGAGTACTTACTTCTAAAATAAGGGCCGTCGGTTCGTTAAACGATTCTTCCAACAATATCACTTTGTTTCCTTCAAATTCTACTTTTTTAGTCTGGGACTTTTCCGAATAGTTCTTCCGTATTTTTACAGTCATTGATTCAGGTTTCAGATCCTTGAGGAATACGCTTACCTCTATCTTTTCTCCCTTTTTATAAACGCCCGATGCATTGGATTGTTTCAATACGATGTTTTGACCTAAGGCAATCGATATGAATCCCAGGATAAAAATCAGGATGGCTGATAGTCGTTGAATTGTTTTCATAGATATGTATTTGATGATGTTGTGTTTAGCTGATAACGTATAAAGCTTTTTTCGTATGAATTTCAGATAAGCGTTTCCTTGACTCCCCAATTCAGACGCTCAAAAGTACTTCGTACGTTTTGAGGTCTTCTCAAGATTGCCTCTGAAGTCAGCCTGTGGGTAATTTATAGAGTTCATACGCTTTTTTATTCAGCCCGACTCCTCAGGGTATTTACATTATGACTTCAAAAATAATCAATTAAATTAACAACAACAATTATTCAGCCTTTTATATGAAGATTACTCCGGTTGGCACTCCCTAAGAATGAAAACGGACAGCTTTTATTCCTAAAAGCTGTCCGGTGTATACCCGAAATATCCATCCGGGGAAGTATCTTTTAATGCAAGTGTTCAGTTTCTCTTGTTTTGTCACCTATTTCTGATCAGCGATAAACCGTAAAAGAACCGGTTAGACATTGATACCGAACTCCCCCTTCTGTTGCGGTTTGTCGGAGCATAAACGGGCCATTTTAAACGCCGCAGGATATTCGTAGAATTGTCTTATTGCCACACCGCTATTCCGGCTACCGGCAATTCCCGGGTTCCTGTAATTATTTTAGCTGTGGCAGGTATGTTGATGTTCACTTTTACGGATGAGTAATTGATAGCTACCCAGAACCCGTCACGCCAGTTTACCATTACTCCCTCCGGTTGCTCGTTGGTGGTTATTCCGGCTGTTTCGTACACTTTTTTGAGTACTTCTTTTTCCAGTTTACCATCCTGTGTTTCCGTTCCGATATAAGTCACGGTTCCCTTTCCTATCCGGTGATGCACTACCGATGCTTTGCCGGCATAAAACTGGTCGGCATAGGTGGCCCAGGTCTCTACCGATGGAATAGGCTCCAGGATATCACCCCATACATTCCATGCAAAACTCTTTCCGTTAAAACTGACAGTTGCCTTGGTCTCTGCACTCAGTTCATCGTACATTGTGATCTTAGCCCCAATCAGCGCAGTGATGGCATCTGCCCAGGGTGCTTCAAAGAAATGCCCGTTGCGGTCCTTTAATCCGGTGCGGCAGGTGAATACCAAATGTCCCCCTTTCTCCACGTATAGTTTCAGTTTTTTGATCAGCTCCCGGTCCACCATTTGGTAGGCAGGCGCCACCACCACCGGGTACGCTGTCAGGTCCCGGTCTTCCCCCACAATATCCACCGGAACACACAGTGTTTTCAGGTTCGAATAGATCCTTGTGATATGCCCTATCTCGTTCCACTGATAGGTCTGCTTCTGAACTTCCGTTTCCCATATATTGTCCGGATTGTATAGGAGGGCTGTCTTTCTGGCCGCATATTCTGTGGGCATCTTCACATTCGGCTTGTACAGTTTGCGCAGATCGCGGATTTCCTTCATAAAATGACTGTATTCCTGTCCCCCGAAAAGTTCGGTCACCCCATCGGTGCCCACCATGCCGTAATGAAACTGTTCTCCCCCAGAGAGCGGCTGACGGAATCGATAGGAACAAATAAAATCCAGTCCGCCGGCAAATGAGTTCCATAACCAGGCCCTGATGACTCCCGGATAGGGCAGGGGGTTGTAGGTTCCCCAGTTAACCTGGCCGGGTTGCAATTCCATGACCCCGGTAACGCCTTTGAGTGGTCGGAAGAAGTCGTTGGCGTAGGATATTCTCCACGGGTCGCCAAGCCTGAAACCCTGGTCGCCGATCCCCTTGGTATAGCCTGCCACCGGGTACATGGTGTAGGAGATAAAGTCAAGGTCCTTGTTCCGCCACGGATCCACATCGGTGTGGATATGCATGAAGTTGGAGGTGACAAACTGGTCTTTCGTGATGCTTTCGCGCAAGGTGTTGAATTGCATCGAAACAAACAAGGCGCATTCATCGGCGCAGAATCGTTTGAAATCCACTATCGAAATGGGGCTGGCTGCTCCGGCAATCAACCGGGGAGTATTTGGAATCTCTATCTGGTTGAACCCGGTATAGGCTCCCGACCAGAATGCCGTTCCCCAGGCTTCGTTCAGACCGGCGATAGTGTTGTATTTCTTTTGAAGCCATTCCCTGAAATTCTTTTGTGCCCCGGCACTGTAATCGTACGTGCCGTAATGCGATGGCTCGTTGTCGATCTGCCAACCCCAGATGCGTTGGTCGTTGCCGTAATGTTTCGCCTGTGCCGCTACCAGCCTGGTCACCAGCTCGCGGTATTTCGGGCTCGACCATGATCCATGTTGGCGCGTACCATGCTCAGCTGTCTGTCCGGCAGGCAGTTCTACCAGTACTTCCGGGTATTTCCGTACCAGCCACACCGGGGGAGTCGCCGAGGAAGTGCACATGATCACTTTCAGATGGTGTTTAGCTGCCAGCTCCACGGCCTTGTCCAGCCATTTAAAGTCGTACTGTCCTTCCGCAGGTTCCATTTGTGCCCAGGCAAATTCCGCCATGTGCGTAAATTCAAAACCCATTTCCTCCATTTTACTGAAGTCACGGTCCCATTGTTCCGGGTTCCAGGCTTCCGGATAATAGTAGACACCCGTTTCAACCATTTTTTCCGGACTGAAAAACTGTTGTGCTTTCGGGAATAAGGCAAAAGAAAGCATGATGCCAATGAAAAATAGTTTCTTCATAATTTTAGCTTTTTAATGTATTTAAAATGAGTCTTTAATGTCAATATCCCGAATTGATCTATATGATTATTCGCTTACTGTCCTGAAATGTAATTTTCGTCTTTATCTATCGGAAGTACCGAAACCTTTTCTATCACTTTAGGATACATTGCGGATAATCATTTAGATCGATCATCCGAAATGTGATATGAGTTTATATCTGTACACCGTTGAAAAAGAACCACAAATATAATTGATTTTTTAATGCTTTTAACCCAGTCGGCAAGTTTATTCTATCTCATCAACCGGTTCTTTTTTTGTATACACCAATTCTTACTACTCAATTTCTCCTACAAACTACCAACTACCGACTTATGACTATTAATAACCGCTTACCTTTTTTTCTCACTTCCCATTCATCACTTCGTCGCACTAGCGAGGGGGTTGCCTGGGGGTTGGCTGGGGGTTGGCTGGGGGTTCCGAGGGATCGACCCCTCTTATCCCCCAGGAAACCCCCAGGAAAGACCTGCCCAAATCCCTTTATAGAGAGACTAAATGGATACATGGTACCGGTATTGCTGGGATTGAAAAGAAAGAGGGGAAGGGTCAAACTGCTTTAAGAATACCGAAAGATCCGTATGAGGTCTGAAAAACGGAATAGCAGATGACCTTCAGCTGATTAAATGAAAGATGAGCCCTTGATGAAAGAGTTCCGATAGGTTAATAATATTTAATTGTTTAGGCGATTATTCTGTAATAAGAGGCAAAAATACCGAAGGAGCTGCAAAAGCAGAAAAAAAACGGTTTGACATTAGTTGATTGGAGTTAAAATTAAAGAAATAATATATATCTTTACAAAACATATTTAGCCGATTATCCGGTTGGGGTGAATAATAACCGGAATCTATTCATTCAGTTAAAACGTTAAACACTATGAGTATCGCACAAAATCCACTGACGGGGCCCATGAAGAATTCAATGGCCAATTTTACGATGTATACGTATAAAGGTATGAACATCGTTCGTTCAAAGGCATTTAAAATCAAAGATCCCAAAACGGAGAAGCAGCTCAACATGCGGGCACGTATGTCGCGGATTGCAGAAATGTATCACAAACTGAGCCCCATTATCAGCCTGGGATTCCCTGAGCGCGAGGAACGTCAATCACCTCAAAACATGTTTGTCTCAGCTAATTTCAATACTGCTTTCGTGATGGCGGATACTGTGCAGGTGCTCAGTTATCCCCTGATGATGCTTGCCAAGGGTTCACTGCCGCCAGTGACCATACCCGAAGCCACAACCGACACCGGAGGAATCATGCTGAGCTATGATGCCGGTGCCTTGCTTCCTGACGTCACTGCCACTGATGAAATCATTGCCTGTGCCTTATTAAAAAGTGATGCATTGCTCATGGTCCGGCAATTTATCGGGCATGAGCCCATCGGAACGATCCAACTGAAACACCCGGACCTGCTGACCGAAGAGGTGGTGTGCTGCTATGTGTTTGTACGAAGCAGGGATGGGGAAAAGGCTTCGGATTCGGTGTGGGTGGAAGTGACTAAACTAAAGGATTCATTATAGTGCAAAACCACAAACATGTCATTACATTGACATTTTTCGTCAGACCTTAAACTATCCAATGATTGCTTTGTGGGTTCAATAAACCAACAAATACTAAACTTTAATTCATAGTATAATTAATTTCTAAAAGTTAGTAAGATGGTAAAGATCATCAATATCAATGTAAAAGATGTGTCGATTCGTACGATGAAAGTAAATGGTACGGATTATATAAGCATTACTGACATTGCGAAGCAAAAAAACCCAATTGAGCCGAAAGATGTAGTAAAAAACTGGATGCGGCTGAAAAACACACTGGAATATCTAGGACTTTGGGAACAATTAAATAATATTTCCTTTAAGGGGGTCGAATTCGACCCCCTTTTGAGAGATGCAGGTAATAATGCTTTTACAATGAGTCCAACAAGATGGGCAGAACTTACCGGAGCTATTGGTATTATTACAAAAAACGGAGTAGGTGGTGGAACTTTTTGCACAAAGAGATATTGCATTCAAATTTGCAAGTTGGGTATCGGTGGAGTTTGAATTGTATTTAGTAAAGGAATTCCAACGGCTCAAAGAAGAAGAACAGAAACAATTGGGTTGGTCGGCAAAACGCGAATTGTCTAAAATCAATTATCATATCCATACCGATGTCATTCAGAAGAACCTTATTCCGGCTGAACTTACAGCACAGTAAATATCGCATGTGTATGCAAATGAAGCCGATGTGCTGAATGTTGCATTATTTGGCGTAACCGCTAAACAATGGAGAGATGCTAACCCGGATTTAAAAGGGAACATACGTGATTATGCAACCATAAACGAACTTATTTGCCTTTCAAATATGGAGAATCTGAATTCAGTCTTTATCAACGAAAATATGCCGCAACGTGACCGCTTGGTAAAACTCAACCAAATTGCCATTCAACAAATGAAAGTTTTACAGGAAGTTGGAAAACGAAAGTTCTTAAAATAATATATGAGAGGTAGTAAGCAGCTCTGTTCTTTAATTCACTACTCCTCTTAACGTAAGTACCCCGACACTGTGCTGGGGTTTTTAATGTAAGGCATGAATCCATCGGAACGATCCAACTGAAACACCCGGACCTGCTGACCGAAGAGGTGATGTGCTGTTATGTGTTTGTACGAAGTAGGGATGGGGAGAAAGCTTCGGATTCGGTGTGGGTGGAAGTGAAGGGATGAGCTGTCAATGGTTAAAAAGATAGCTTTTTGCAGAAAAAAGAAAATTGTTAGAAATTTAATAAAGTAAGATGCTTTGTTCGTTAATCAACGAATGCCTTAACGTAAGAGTCACAGAATGTGCAAGATTAATATCTTGTTATTGTATAGTTAAATCATTCTTATTTAACGAAAAAAGTTGAGCTATATTGATAGGTATCTAAAAAGATACCTATCTTTGTGTGTAACTAATAAATAACTAACGATGCCTGAAATCTTTAGAATATTTGGATTACGATTTTTCTTTTATTCAGATGAACATTTACCGGTTCATGTCCATGTTAAGAATGGAGATGGTGAAGCAAAATTTGAAATT
>Ga0302286_10001242_pt1 | contig 19243 bp, 9 predicted proteins | sample III_Fen_E2_3_FD_198765 | JGI IMG/M metagenome (GOLD analysis project Ga0302286, IMG submission 198765) | Peat permafrost microbial communities from Stordalen Mire near Abisko, Sweden - III_Fen_E2_3 | ecosystem: Environmental > Terrestrial > Soil > Wetlands > Permafrost | place: Sweden: Abisko...
GCAGGTGTCGCCACCTCCATTTTCAGTTGCTCAAACGCCACTTCAAAACCGCGTTTTGCCCACAACTCATCCTTTTTCAAACGATAACCGATACGTAACTGATAATCGCCGCCAGCCACCGGGTTTTTAATAGTTTGCACCGGAACGGAGATTTCCCGCTTTTCGCCTGCCGGAATATCGGTGGATGGCAAAACTCCCGACTGCACTGTTTTTCCATTGCAATAAAGCGTCCATGTTGCTTCAAAATCATTGAGATTGAGAAAATGATTGCGGCTGGTAATCAGCACTGTAGTTTCACCCGGTTTCATTTTTCCGGCCTCAATCAGCACCGGTTGATATATTTTTTTGACCTGATAAAATTTCGGCCAAGGCGTCCGGTCAGAAGAGACCAAACCCTTCAAACAGAAAGCTTTCAGGTTAGGCTCATCTCCAAAGTCACCACCATAAGCGACAAACCGCTTGCCATCGGCAGTGGTTTTGTAAAGCCCTTCGTCAGCCCACTCCCAGATAAAACCGCCTAACATGCGGGGATTGGAATAAATTTCATCCCAATACTCCTTCAAATTGCCAATAGCATTGCCCATGGCGTGCGCATATTCGCTGGTGAGCACCGGGCGACGATCCTCCTTACTTTGTGCAATGGAGAGCATTCTTTCCCAACGGGCATTCTCAGGCCGTTCTTTATCAGAGCCTTCGGCAATGTTGGGATTTAAGTATTCCTCCTGCACCCGCGGATAAAAACGGCTGATGACATCCACCGTTGCAGGATCGGTAGGAGTTCCCTGCGCACCTTCGTAATGGATAAAACGAGTCGGATCAAACTCTTTGAGCCAGGCCGAAATTGCGGCAAAATTAGGCCCATAGCCTGCCTCATTGCCCATTGACCAACAGATAACCGACGGATGATTTTTGTCGCGTTCGGCCATACGCACCGCACGGTCGAGGAAAGCGGCATGCCACTGAGGGTCGCTCGCCAATGTTCCTCGCAAGCCATGTTCCTCAATATCAGCCTCATCCATTACATACAATCCATACTGGTCGCATAGTTCATACCACAGCGTATTGTTAGGATAATGACAGGTGCGCACGGCATTGATGTTGCACTGTTTCATCAGCTGAATGTCCTTCACCATATATTCATAACTGGTGGCCTTCCCTGTTGCAGGCTCGTTTTCGTGACGATTAGTACCCCGCAATCGCACCGGATTACCATTGACCAAAAGTTGACCATTTTTTATTTCAATGGAACGGAAACCCACCTTACAACTTGCCGTCTCCACTGTTTTTTTATCCTTATCCACCAAACTAATCACCAACGTGTAAAGGTTCGGCGTTTCAGCGCTCCATTTGGCAGGATTGGGAATCTCAGCCTCCAACCAGGCAAATTTTGCATGTCCGCGTTGTGGATTACGGTCATTCATCACCACTGCCTTATGTTCAAGATTGAGAATCGGCTCCGCATCCTGCGTCAATACCTTGGCAAAAACAGGCTGATTATTTGCATCATACAACTGCGCCTGCACGCTCCACCCTATCAACGTATCTCCCTGATAAGAAAGCAATTTTGGGGAAATTTGTAGTGTCGCATTTTTGTATGCTTTGTCGAGATTAGTGCGCACGGCAAAATCGGCAATCCGCACATTGTCAGTCGAAAAAAGATACACCTCGCGCTGAATGCCACCCATGCGCCACATATCCTGATCTTCGAGATAACTGCCATCGCAATACTTATAGACTTCTACCTCCAACTGGTTTTCTCCCGGTTTCACATATTGGGTAATATCAAACTCGGCCGGCTCCATACTGCCTTGACTATAACCCACTTTCGACCCATTTATCCATAAATAAAAAGCGCTTTGCACTCCTGCAAAATGGATAAAAACCTTGCGTCGGTTCCATCCGTCGGGCAAACGAAAATAGTGACGGTACGAACCCACAGGATTGCGCTCTTTGAAGGCAGTGTAATTCTTTGGTGGTTCACTCGTTACCTTCGGCGGATTTATTTTAAACGAATATCCCGAACTAACGTAAATAGGTGTGCCGTAGCCCTGCATCTCCCAGTTGGAGGGCACGGGAATATTCTTCCAATCCACATCGTCGAAGTCGGTACGGTAAAAATCCATCGGGCGTTCCTCGGGACGAGGTACCCAATGAAATTTCCAGACACCGTTGAGCGACAAAAACCAGGGTGACTGTTCGCGAACACCCTGCAACGCCTGACCTTCGGTTTGGTAGGGCACAAAATCTGCCCGTGCCGGTTCACGGTTAATCTCAAGCACCGACAGGTTTTCCCAATCCGGCTTTTGCGCAAAAGCGGATATGACGGTAAAAACGGATATGATAAAAATGTATACGCGTTTCATTTGTAGATTGTTAGTTAAATATACCCGATTAATAGTAGTTATACTTTACTTCACCCTTCAAAGTTGAACTATTAATCTTCAAAACCACCATGTATTTTGAACTTTCTGGTTACTTTATTTTTAATCAATTCAAGTGTTCCTATACAATGAATCTCGTCACCAGTTTTATTAAGCACCTTAAGTCGCAATATCATTGACAACCCATTATACTTCCAAGCATCTGTGATTGAATCATTATATCATTGAATACTATGAATCGAATCATATATTAAATATAGCAATTTACCATCCAACTTAATCAGAGCTGTATCATGTGTTGAATTTGAAAAAAACACGTACTTAGACGATGTAAAACGAATTGAATCATATGTAAAGGAACCACCTCCATACAATACAACTTTAGGTATTGGATAAATATAATCGAGCTTCAAACTTGCGGTATCACTATTCGGAAGTCTTGCCAATGAAGACCCATCTTTCTTATCTTGATTACCTGTAGAACAAGAAAAACAAAGAAATAATAGACCGTAAAAGAATGCTAACTTCAAGTGATTCATATTTCTATTAATTATTTTGAATACATTTTACTGCATATTCAACGAATCGAATGACAAGCCTTTCAAGTTATCGCCGCTAATAATGACCTTGTAATTTCCTGCATTGATATACGTTCCGGTAGAAGTACCTGCCACTCTCCATTTGTCGGGAGTGGGTGCAAAGTGCATGGTATCTTCACGCATCACATGTCCGGCAGCATCCACAATTTTTATTCTGGTATTAATAGTTTGCTGATTGATATTCATATAATTAAACCGCAATGCATAAATTCCTGCCAGACCCGGAGTGATTGTCCACGTAATGCTATGCAGCTCGTCGGCAGTCACTTTCATGCCATCTTTCTTTTTGAAATTCTCTTTTTGCCAACCGGAACCTTGCAGTTCGGCAGTTTCTGCTTCGTAGGTAAACTCGGGGCGCACATTCGATTCTTGCGGCCATTGTACCACAGGAACAACAGCCAAACGACTGTTGCCGCTCACCGTCACCCGCTCACCTTTTTTGTACGTCTGTTTCACAAATCCGGTATCCACGCGGAGATAAACGTCCGCTTCGGCAGAAACGGTAAAACTAATCTGATCCATTTTTGATTTCGGGTCGGGTATCAGCCATTCGGCTGCATACATTGTCGGTTTCAATGTCGGAAAGTCGGTATTCGGCTCGAGCCATGTACCTGTAATTCCGCCTTTTACATCAGTCATTATGGATGCTGATTGAGGAGCCGGTTTTATTGTTTTATCTGTAGAAGCAATGGCAATGGCCGAAACAACTGCTTGACCTGCACGCACTTTCGGGAAACTGATTTCCAACATGCCATTTTCAGCACGGGCTGTCACGGTTTTTTTCAGCACTTTATCATGCCCCGCTTCTTTCCAGATATCAAGATTTGAGAGTAGCGTTTTGCCGTTTGCTGCCACATCGAACATGCGGAAGCCTTCACAATCCATACCGCCACCTGTACCATACCAAGGCTCTATAAAGTAAAGCTCCACGCGATATTCCCCATCAGGCAACGGGAACTGATAACGTAAGCGGTCGTGGCCGTAACGGAAAGTCTGAAACAAAGCCCAGTCGGCAGTACCGGCAATCGGGTCTTTGGTGCAGCGTTGCGAAGCAAGAAATGCAGGAAGATTGCCGAAATCGTCCGTCCAGGAAAGGGAACCCCAACTGTTTTTATCGCTCTTATGTCGGTCAGCCAGCCATCTGTTTTGGTTAATGTCGGTATAGTCAGCACCCCCGCAATTGACTCTGTAAATGTAGTTATAATTCGGTTCCGGTTTTGTAATATTGTTTTGTTTATCAATCAATTGAGCAAAAAGAGGAGCCTGTGGGAGGTTATCCAATACAATGACATCTTCGGCTACCGCTTTGCCATTGACATAGCCCACGGCATACAACACATTGTATTGAACATTCACATCATCCCATTGAAAATGAGTACCTTTTCCGACTTTGGTACGCTTGCCCAGCGAAAATGATTTCACATCGTTGAACAGCTCCACCTCATCGCAATTTGAATAGACAATAATTCCGCTTTTTTTGCTCGGTTGCTGCCATCGATTAGTCCATGTATGCGATACAATATAGACCATCGGCTCACTCTGCTTCGGCGCATAGTTTGACCGAAACATGTAAAAAGCATCGAGCGGTTCTTCCCATGGCGTGAGCAATCCTTTGTAATTGAACGGCCCGATGCGATCGATGTTGCGTAAGCCTTCATCGTTCTGGGTACGACCGGGATTATCATGCGAATTGAACGTCCAGAGAAACTGCCCACATACACTGTCCCTGGCTTGTTCAGCCTGTCTCACTTTCATTTCGAGCAACTGTGTCATACGGTCTTCGCTCCATTTCCCATTCGGATCAAATCCTCCTTCGGTATGCAGGTCAATGCTGCGCCAGGCGCCATATTCGCCATTTAGCAATTGTTTGGTCAGCTCTTTATCGTATTTATAGGGATCGCCGCTGTAGGTTCCCGACCAGTTTTGAATTACGTTCCAGTCAGTTCCGCTACCGAAATTACAGGTAGTCACCAACCGTTGCGATGGAGAAGTAGGATCGAGCTGATGAATCAGGTCGGTGCATTCTTTGGCAAAATCGGTGGGTAACGCACTCTCGTTTTGCAGTCCCCAAAGAATAACAGAAGGTGAGTTGCGACGCTCTTTCACCCATTCACGGAGATTTTCTTTGAAATTTTTGCGAAACTCGGGCGTGTCGTACCAAATGTGTGCCGATAATTGTGTCCAGAAAAGTAGCCCTTTTTTATTCAGCAAATCCTGATAAAAAAGGTTGTGCGGCTGGTGCGCATCGCGAAAAGCATTGAATCCTGCGGCTTTAATCTGATTAACCCTTGAAAGAATTTGCTCGTCGGAGAAAGCATGACTACCACCCAACACATGTTCATACTCACCTATTCCATTTATAAGCAATGACTTACCATTCAGGTAAAAACGATGGTCGGTATCGCTGCGACTACCCGGCCAGCTTATCCATCGGAAACCGTAGTCGGTATATTCCTCGTCCACCGACTTGCCGTTTTCCTTAATCATGGTAACCACTTTGTAGAGATACGGATTTTCGGTGCTCCACAACGTTGGGTTGGTTACTTCTTTTGTGTCCTGCCGTACTGTTTTCACTTCGCCGGGTTTCAACCATAGGGTATCCACCACGCGGACTATTTGCACACCATCTTTGTTCAACAACTTGTTAACCAGTTCAAAACGATGAGGTGCAGCACTGTAATTCTTCACTTCTGTTTCAATATGCAATGAAAAAGAAGGACTCTTTTGGTCTTTCGGGGTATCATTCCACACATGCACACCAAACGGTTCAACACGCAATTGATTACTGACAACGAGGGTCACCGGGCGAAAAATACCCATCGGTTGAGAACCTTCGGAAAAACCCCATTCGGCGGAACAGCCACCGCACACCCAGGGCAAATCGGTAATCATTGGTGGATGTTCTGCCTTCACAGCCAGTTCGTTGGGAGCATCAAAACGGATGGCATCGGTTACATCGAGAGTAAAGGTGGTGCGCCCGCCCGCATGATAACCCACCTGTTTGCCGTTGAGCCACACAGTGGCATAGGAGCTCACCCCTTCAAAATAGAGAAAATAATGTTTGTCAGTACCCTGATTTTCAACTTTAAATGTTTTCCGGTACCATGCATATCCATGGCGGTCGCCATGTTTCAACCGACGGGCATCGCCGTAAGTGTCCCAGTTGTGAGGCACATCCACCGGTTTCCATCCATCCGTTTTATACCCGGGGTTTTCAAAACCGTCGTAAGCTGTGCGGTTTGAATCGTTTTCGGCAGTCAACCAGTTGGCATTAAGCGAAAATTCTTTGCGGAAAGTTATCTTGTCCGGTTTCGGGAAGCGCACAAGGCTTTTGCCCAAATCCTTTGAGACTGCCACAGCAATTCCACGCTGGTTATCCTCATCGACGGCACAATAAAAATGATAGACCTCGTCATTCCATTTTATCACGCATGATTTGTGAGCAAAAAGGTTATCATATTTTTCACCTGGAATCACTAAATCAGCTCCGTTCCAGTCAGTCCAATGAACAAGGTCGTAGGAACATGCAAATGTGTTGAACGCTTTGTAAGTGCGGCTTTTGCGAAATGCGCTGAAATAGAACATTATATACACATCGCCCATTTGCTGAATCACTGCATCGCCGGTAATTCCCTCCTCATGAGTTACAATTGGATTGCCTGCAAAGCGTTTCCAGTGAATCATATCGTCGGAAAGGGCGATGCTGATACGTTCGGCTTTCACTTTGTTGGCCGGATTCACACCCCCTGCGTTGTAATACATCACAAACGGGTGTCCCAGCTTTTTTGTTTTGTCCCAAATAACCGACGACTTATATTGCGTGAGACTTTCCCACCATCCACGGTCGGAATCGGTAGGCGACAACACGGTGTGACCCAATGTCGTCCATTCGTGTGCTTTGGTAATGTCGCCTTCGGTGTAGGCAATGCCCTCTTTGAGTGTTCCCATTTCATAGCCGGTAGTTTCGCCCCCGAAATAGGAGAGCCAGTGTTTCCCGTTGAATGGCTGCGTGTTATAGCTGCCACCCCATTGATAATCGATAAGAGAGATGTAGCCAGCACGCTGGTTTTTGTCCCAGACATTGTCGGAAGAAAACGACAGAATCCGCCCCAGAGTTTGCCAATTGAGCAGGTCGTCGCTGGAGGCAAGCCATGTTTCGTAGCCGCGTCCATCTTTGCCCTCTTTGCCATTATAGACCAAATAGCTCATGTACCATTTCCCGTTTTCGCGAAACACGGTGGGACAGTCCATCTTATGTTTATTGTCGGTCGGGGCAACCACCAAACCATATTTATAAGGCGTTTTCACCTCATTATAAATACGTTGCATTACCTCCTGCGGCACAGTTGATGAGGCAAACAAGCTTGTATCACAAACGATTATAAAAAAACTCAGGATAATATATATTTTCTTCATAAAGACCTCTCCCCTACCCCTCTCCACAAGAGAGGGAAAATCTGGGTGTATTTTTAAAATAAGAAATTCACAACGTAATGAAAAGCTGCCGATTAAAGTTGTTTTCCAAAGAATTTAAACGAGGATGCAAATTGCGAAAACTATGCAAACATTCATCAAGTAATTCAGTTTAAATAAGCGTTTAATAATTTGCGAAGATTCCGTTTTATTCGTGTACTCTTTGTGCTCAGTTATTCTCTAATAAAACAACCAATCAACATTTCCGGAATCGCCTTCGCCACCCAGGCCGGCATTGCGTTGGTTAATTTTTGCCGAAGCATCGGTAAATCCGAGTATCAACAAGGCTCCTTTCCCCAGCGTTAACCTGTTCTTTCCGGCAGGGAAAGTATATGAATGAACATTGACCGAAGCCCGCCCAAGAATTTCGATAGCATTTGTAATCTTAATTTCAGCCTGACCATAGTCATTTGCACTGGCATTGGTTTCCAATCGGGGCGCTTTGGCATACCCTTTTCGTTCGGTATTGAAATAACCTACCAGCACATTGACCGGTTTTTTGTTTTCAAATGAAAGTGTTGTCCCCTCAGCAGCTTGTTTGTCCATATCAAAACGTACCCCTTTGAGCTGCTTCAATTCCTCAGCTACAGCATTGATAACGTAGTCCTTATCACCAAATGCCTTTTCTCCTTTAGTCAGCGAAAAAGTAGCCGACACATTGTCCAGTAAAGTTACATCAGCCGGTTGAAGCGTTTGAATAGTTTGAACGGCCGCACTGCCATGTTGTTTCAGAAAGGCAATGTTCTTTTTGAAGTTCACCAGTTCCGTTTCAAAATAAGGCAACAACTCTGCCCATGTTTTGTTTTTAGCGCCATCGCCACCAATCGGGATTTTGCGCTGACCGGTCTGCATACTGTTGGCATAAAGGTATGTATCTTTTGTCAAATCAATTAATTGCCGGTAATATTCCAAACTTTTCTCAATATACGCAACCGCCTGTTCTAGGTCGGAAATGTTGTTGGAATGACCATACTGTAGCACCAACATGGCGGCTTTCACCTTTTGGGCAAAGCAGTTGGCAAAGACATCATAACAATGTACATCATTGCGCAAACGGGCAAATTCGGCTTTGTTCGCTTTCACTTCGGGAGCCGCTGCTTCAATGGCTTTAACGGCAGCCAAACCATGTGCAACCGCCTGAGCAATAAGCTGTGGAGGCAATTCACCTTTGTGGGGTTGATGGTTCCACTCCTTGTTCATATAGTCGGTAAGTTGCTCACCTTCAGGCCCGCATGAGTTGAAAAAGTCGGGATAAACCGTCCATTTTTTGGGATTCACCAACTGACTCATAAACATTCCCAATAAAAAAGTCTCCCGATTGCCTTCGGTAATACCAAATTTACGCAACAATTTCGGAGAGATTTCGCCGGTTTGCTCGTAGGCTTCCAGAATGTTTTTTGCAGCATATGTTCCACAATTATAAACTGTATCGAGACGATTGCTCCAAAAGCCAATTTCGTCATTGCGGTTGCGGTCGGCCTTCCATGCATAACGCGACCATGCCGCATACCAAATCCAGTCGCGATCCATCTCCAACAAGCGGGTATCGGTTTTGTCGGCGGAGTAAGGCCAGTCCCAGTACGATGCCTGCGGATAAAGATGAATGGCGTTGGCTCCCTGCGCATTGTGCATTGCCTTGACCGCTTTCTGGATAAAGTCGGGCGATCCGTAACGAAACGGTTCGAGGTTGGCCAGAATATGCACGTTTTCGATAAAAACCGAGCCCAATTTACTCAGTCCAAGATTTGTTTCTGTCCATGGTCCGCGAGGCTCGTAAGTAGTCAGCGATTCGCCGTTGTACTTGTTCATAGTGTAGAGATTTTTGTACAAAGGCAGCGAAGCCGTGATCACCATTTTTGCATCCGTATCGTGGTTACGGAGAATAATCGGCGGCTCGTCGGTACGACCCAACGCTTTCAGTCCGTCTTTCACACCGGGAATAATGGTTTTGGTAAACCATTCGCGATCATCGTCATACGTATCCATCGCTTCTCCGAGACAGACCAAAAGTCCGACATTGGGATATTTTTCGATAAATGCAGCTATGGATTTGCGCGTATAATCGGCGATGAGCGGTGTAATCGGACGACTGCGGTCTTGTGTTTTAATCCCGTAATGTTGGGCAAAAGGTTTGGAAACAATGATGTTGTAAAACATCTGAATCACCCATATACCACGCTTCTCAGCCTCCTTCGTCAGGAAAGCATAAATCTCTTCGTTTTTCTTAAAATCCTCATCCGAAACCTCCACTGCAAACGGATACTCTTTCAGTTTGACCAACGAAGCAAACGGGTGGCCGTTCCATAGATAAAGAGAGTTCATCTTATTCTCCGCCATCATATCCAAATACTTAATCCACAATGATTTATCATACAACCATGGAAAAGTTTCGGGTGTGTAAGGGTACTCATAGACAGTTCGTCCGGGCAGGTAATAGGGCTTCTGCACACCGATGCAAGCACCCCGCAACACCATTTCCGGTTTTTCGGAATAGTTCAGATTGTCGGGCAGCGCTTTTTTCTCGTTCAGCTTGGAAATCAGGTCAATGCAGCCGTACAAGGCACCCGAAGCATCTTTCCCTTTGATGGAAATGGATTTGCCAATGGTGGTTATCGAATAACCCTCTTTCCCAATAAATTGTGCGGTATCGATAGCAAGGGAAATTTTCCAATCCTTTTTGGAGACTTTAGTTTTGCTCGATATTTCAACTTGATAACCTTGCTTTTGCAGTGACGACATTAGCTTTTCGGTAGCATAACCAACTCTTGCATTTCCGGGAGCGGAATTGACAATTACCACCTTCTCAGCCGCAAAAGCTGTGATGGATAAAAAACTTAGTAATAATAAAATCTGTCTCATTATCGATTGTTTAGTGATACTTATTTATTGAGAGGCATTAGCCCTGAAACAGTTATCACGACCATATTTCTCTTCTTTAAAATCATTCCTTTCTGATATTCAATTTTCTAAATTCATCATACGAATAAACTTTAGTTTTTATATCAAAAAGTTTATATGCAACCATTGCTTTATTTCTAGCGCGCCGATCATTAGAAACAAAATAGCCACACCCTGAAGCAAAAAATACATGAGTTGCGTCATTTGCTCTTGCTATATTTGATTTTTCATTCTTTTTATCAGTCCAATAACCTAAAATATCAAGAAAATTGAATACTGAATATATTTTCTCGCGTAACATTGATCCTCCTTGCAAAATCATTTGATTGAAATCAAATGAAAATTTTTTTTCAAGAATTCTATTCAAATGAAAAACTACTTCTTCTGCATTGTAATTATTCATTTGCTTTTTATTTAATCCAAGTTCATTAATTATTTCCTCTCTGTTAACTTGAGGGTTTTTTATCAAATTCCTTAATAACGTGTAGAAATTGGAATGCATTTTAAAAACATTAATGACATTTTCAGGATTTTCAATTTTAAATTCAACTTTATCTCCATTTGAATATGAATAACAATTTCCTGTTACCTCAAAAATTGTGTTGATTCTTTTAGCTTTAAGGGTTCTTTCATAATCTTTGGCTTCAAGAAGTTCTGCAATATGAGCATACGAGAAAACAAAACTCAATTGTTTTTTAGAAAGTTCTTTAAACAACTCAATATCAATTTGATTTGCTTCAATTGATACCAAAATATTATTGTCCAAATATGCTTTCATTTTCTCCAAATTTGAAATAATGCTCTTTGAATTTAAAACTTGAGATCACAAAGTTGTAATGACATGTTTTTCTCTTTACTCACACATCTCATGCACCAAAGCACACACCTTTTCCTGCTCTTCGGGTGTCTCGCAGTAAGTGACTACCACCAGCTTCATCCCTTTTGTCCAGAGGCGTGAAACCTGCTCCCGAATTGTATCCAAATCGCCTACAATGCGTGCATTGAGGGCTACGCCGGTATTGGCAAAACGGTGGAACGCTTCGAGATTGGTGTTTGCCCCCGGGTCGGTCTGTGGCGAGAAGGCACCATCGGCCATTTTAATTCCCTTTGTAGCCAGCACAGCATCAATCCATCCCGACCAGTCACCACAAGAGTGGAACACGGGCCCGCCCAACGGCGCACAAATTTTCTCCACAAACGGCACCGCCATTTCTGTATATTGCTCGGGCGAAATCATAATGGCATTGTCATCGCTCATGCCCAATCCGGTCCATTTAACAGAAGAGGCAAAGCCATGTCCGGGCAACGCCAACGCATTGCCAATGAGCTTCTGTTGCTCTCTGTTAAACCGAACAGACAACTTTGACAGACTCCGTAGCAGTTGCATCACCTTCTCCGGTTCCAGCATCATTGCCATAAAGAACTGGTCGAGTGGCAGCAGGCTGGCCACAATATTAAGCGGCGACTGAATATCGGTAAACGACACCGGCACACGCCCATGTGTCTGTTCCATAAAATATTCTATCATGTTCAGGGTATGTCGCCCGATGGTCGTATCGGCAACCTCCACAGGCTGATATGCCAACAACTCATCAATATCGGAAAAACGGGGTTTCATTGCCGGTGCATTGCCCTCTGCCCAGATGTACTCGCCGCCAAAAGCGCTTGCAATGGTGCCGATACCATACCAAGGCTCAATGAAATTAGGCACATCGGCTTTGAACAACATGCTCTTTTCTAGCGCGCCCAACTGCATTTCGAGCGACCGTTTCATATCGCGGCAACCATACGAAAAACACTCGGCAACACGCATCCGGCGATAGACCATCACCCCGCTTTGCTGTTGCCAAAACGCTTTGCAACCGGGGTTGAGCGACTCCACATAAGCCGCATACCGGTCGAAATCAAAGTCGACAGGTTTTACAGGCAACACCTGTGTGGCCTGCGAATCGGTGAGTCTATTGTCAAATTTCATATAGACCGCCCCAAACCCCTCCAAAGGAGGGGAGAAATATGATTGTAAAATTCAAGCATTTTTTCATCCTATGTCAATGTTTTTTCTGTAAATAATTTGCTGACTCAGATTCTATTCCCCTCCTTCGGAGGGGTTAGGGGAGGTGTCTTCTCAACTCCTCTACAGTTTCAAAAATCACATCAATCTTATCATCGGTCACGCTGTTGTCCATATTGATGCAACAAACGGCAGTAAGATACGGATTGCCGGAGTCGTGTACCAGACGGGTAATGTGACCACGAATCTCATCGTGCGACTGCTTGGCCAATTCTACGGGACTAAGACGAATACTGAATAACGTGTCAGGCAGATGTTGACGAAGCAATTTCACATCGCCACCCCAACCCACATCTAAGTAGTCGAGATGGGGAATTTTGGCAAAACTGGCTGCCATCCGATGCGGGTCAGATCCGCAATAGTGCACGCCATAAGGACGGTGGGCACTCCATTTTATATCGTACGGCAATAAAAACTCTTCATAATCAGCTTCAGAAATCATGGTGTGCGAACATTCCGAATGAAGCAAAACCGGCTCTTTTAGCAGGCGTACGTTGCGGGTTACTGAAATAGATGTAGTGCCTGTAAGCTGCTGCACATAAGTGGTAAAGCGTTCGATAACCTGTGCAATTTTGGAGAAATACGCCTTCACCTCATCGGGAGTCATCATCATATCCACAAAAATAGTGTCCCCCCGTAAATCCATGGCAAGGTTCAGAACCCCTCCCCAGTTGATATCGCCGGTAAGGTAACCGTACTTTTCTTTCAGTGTCGCAACCAACTTCTCCAAACGCTGGAACGGTTCCAACTGAAATGCTTTTTCCACATCAAGTTCGAGTGTATCCACATTGGCAGCAATGACTTGTGGCGGATGCGAATCGGTGTAGTTGACCGTGCAACCCAGCATTTCGGACAATAAAAAGCCGGAAGCCAGATGTACAGCTCCAATTTCGGGACGAGCTTCGTTACGATACTCGCCAAGACCGTATTTACCCCAGCGCTCGTAAAGCACTTTCTCCATGTGTTGCTCCTCTTCCACCCGTTTCTGCGGATTGAAAAAAAAGTCGCGGTCGAAGGTGATGCCCTCGTTTTTGTGCCACCATTCCGGTGCCAGTACAATATCGACCGGAAGAAGAGCCCCACCAAACCTCCCCGAAGGGGAGGCTTTTAAATCTGCACCCATATTTATTTTTTTTAAAATAGCTAAACTAAAACCTATCCCCACTTTGCTGTTCCAGATTCAATCTCCCCCTCTTGTGGAGGGACAGGGGACGGCTTCCTTATCTTTTCAAATTCATCCACACCGTCATATCTACGTGCCCACGATTGCCCCATGCAAAGTAAGGAATCAGTCGAATAGACACATTCTCTTTCAACGGAGAGATTTCGCGGTAAAGCATATTGTCCCAGTTCGGCGCTTTTTCGATGGCAGCATTGCCTTCCAGACACATCAGATGGCTACCGCTTATTTCTATCGGTTTGACCGTAAAATGAATGTTGGAGGGAATCACCACTTCAAAAATATTTTCGTTCGCCAAATCACTGCCTTCTAGGCAATAGACTACCGGACCACGTTTCACCGCTACCTGATTACGGGTTTCCTCCACCAATGGGTTGGCTTCTATCAATTTGGCTTCCATCGGCAGGTTCAGTTCAACCTTATCGCCGGCTTTCCACTCTCTTGCTAACTTGACGTAAGTGCCTGAAGCGAGATTGGTCTGCTCCTCTTTTCCATTCACCGAAAGAGACGCTCCTTTGCACCAACCCGGAATACGCACAAAAAGCGCAAACGACTTCTTGGGTATCTTTTTCAAATTGATGGTTACAGCTCCATTCCACGGATAATCGGTGGTTTGCGACAGTTGAATCTTTTCTCCATTCTCGAGGGTGGTATTCAGCTCATTGCTACCATATAGATGCACCCACAAGCCCTCTTTGGATAGGTTGTAGGCATAGTTTTGGACTTCCGATACCGTGCGGGTTGTGTTTGGCGGACAGCAGTTCGACAGGGCAATGTAAGGGATTCGTCCTCCCATCCAGCGCATTTTGTAAGGGAATTTAGACGATTGGCTTAATGGATTGGTATAACAAAAATCGACTCCATCGAGACTTACACCCGACAAAATACTGTTGTACAAAACCAGCTCCACAAGGTCGGCATATTTTGCCTCACCCGTGAGTTGCAGCATACGCCAGTTAAAGAGCAGGTTGCCGATATTGGCACAGGTCTCGTTGTACGCCGTCATGTTTGGCAACTGATAATCACGTCCATACGCCTGATGTATTTTCTGCACATCGTTGGGTTGATAGGAGGTACCGTTGGGCGAAACACCATCGTACAAAGCGCCACAACCGCCAGTAATATACATCTTTGTGTTGACTAAATTGTTCCAAATCAGGTTCAACGGACGCAACAGCGAGGTATCACCCGTTTCGGCATATACATCGGCTACCCCCGCATAGAGGTAGTTGGCACGCACAGCATGGCCCATTGCTTTGGTCTGCTGGCGAAAAGGCACACGGTCTTGATTATCGTCGGTGCCATCCTTCATCATTCCCCGAATATCAATCAGGCTTTTAGCCAGTTCAAGATACTTGGGGTCGCGGGTGGTGCGGTACATCTCCACCACACCCATGTAATGCGACGGACAGATGGCATTGCGCGCCAGTTCGGGCGAAGCTTTTTTGTAAAATGCATAAAGATAGTCGGTTGCCTTGATAGCTGCATCGAGCAAGGTGCGCTTCCCCGTAACTCGGTAGTGCAAACAAGCTGCCGTCATCAGGTGTCCCATGTTATAGGTCTCGAAGTTAAGGCGGTCGGCAAATGCCTTGGCCTTCTCGGGGTTGTTGCGTTCGGCAATGGTGGTGGGCGTATGAATATAGCCATCTGCACGTTGTGCCTTCACTATGACGGGGATAATTTCATCCATCAACTGGTCGAGTTTTTTATCGCCGGTGACCGCATAGAGGCTCACTAAACTCTCGAAAGCCTTGTAGAAATCGCCATCGTGGAAGGGAGGCCCCACATGATGACCGGTATCGAGCTTAGCGGCTATCTCAAAATTCTTGAAGGCATGCGCCACATGCTCATCCATATATGTTTTCAACAATTTGGGTGACATGGAGTTGCGGCACACCTCGAACCGCTCCGCCCAAAAACCGTTTGTCCAGTGCACATCACCCATGCCTACGCCTGCCAGCTTGGCGTAAGGACTTTGCGAAGTATTGACCAAGCTTTTATTTTGGGCAGACAACACGGTTACCGCACTGATTACCAAAAATAAAATTCCAATTTTCTTTATTGCCATAAAAATCTATTTTGAACGCTAATGACACAAAACATACAAATGCTCGCAAAACTCATTACAAAAACGGCTACTGTTTTGCGTTAATTTGTGACTATTCGCGTTTTTTGCGTTCTATTTGTATTTTACCTGATATTCTTTCCCTGCCTGAATTTCAAGTTCGTATTTACCATTGCCTTTGGCAACGACTGTTCCCTCTTTACAAACAGGTTTCGATTTGCTGTTAAATCGCAATGTTCCGGTACCTTCATCGGCTTTTACTTTTATCTCTTTTGTACTGAAATAAAGATGCACTTTCCCGTTGGGTGTGGGTACATCGCCTTCCATCCACTGCAAGTCACCAAGGTTGGGTTCCACCACGTAGGTTTTGTATGCCGGTGAGGTAGGTTTCACGCCAAAGTAATATTTGCCAAGCAGATAGATGGGACTGGCACCCCAGGCATGGCAAAAACTATTGCCAAACGGACGCCCGTACATGGCAGTCTGGTTGGTTTTGACCGGATTGTATTTTTCCCAGAAGGTGGTCGCACCCAATTTAATCATCCCGCCCCAATAGTCGCGCATCTCTTGGAGCACATGTTTTTGTTCGCCCAAAGCACACAAGGCCTCCAACTCATAGAAACGCATATACGGCGTGGTGATTTTCAAAGCGTTAGGATTGAGCAACACATGCTCTTTTACAGCCGCCGTTTTTTCTTTATCCAAATAGCCGAACAACACGGCAAAGATATTGGTAAACGGTGTCACCTTGGTGCTCATCACCCCTTTGTCGCGGTTGTGCACAAAAGCACCCGCTTTGTCAGACCAGAAAGAGGGAAGTAGTTTTGCCTTCAAATCGGCTGCAAGCTTGGTGTAATTGTCGGCATTCTGTTTGTCATTCAACAGATTGGCACACAAGGACATGGTTTCGAGACTCCGCGCAAAGAGCACCTGCTCGAAGCTCACCTGCCCTGCCTTGCTCATGGGGAAGTCGGCCCAGTCGATAAATACCCAGTCGCCAGCCATTCCCTGCATCATGCCATCGGCATCGCGGCGCGAAAGACAGTAGTCCATCAGGCTCTTCATCCGCGGGTAGAGTTGTTCGATAATTTGCTTATTGCCTGTGTATTGATAAAAATCGTAGATGCTCATAAACCAGTAGAAGGTGTAGTCCATAATGGTATTGATATGGCTGGTCACCGGGTCTTTGCCCCTCAACTCGAAGATAGTGCGGCTCACGGCCGGCGAATCGAAAAACGAGTAGTAGTTCATCAGATAGCTTTGATAAGCATCGCCGCTCCACATCCAGCGGTCGCGTTTAATGCCATCGATAAAAAACTCGCGGGTGGTGAGGTGAAGCGTGTAGATGCCCACATCCCACATCTTGTTCACCAGGGCATCGTTGCAACGGAAACTTCCCTTGTATTCCAACGGCAAATATTCGTACAACATCGACAACGAATCGTAAGTCAGCGAGTTATCTTTTTCCACATAGATATAGCGGAATGCCTTGGAGAGCTCCGCAGTATACTCTTTTGCCGTAGGGTTGTTGACTGAAAAGTGGTCGAGCGTTTCGCAACTGTCGGTGGAGAGTGCCTCCTCGGGCGATTCGCCGTAATAGAGGCTCAACGTCCCTTTTCCTTTCAGCCCATTGAGCTTGGCAAAGCCGAAGGTCTCTTTTCCAAAATCGTAGAGCACACCATCCCCTTTTTTCTGACTCGACACAGCCGATTGCGGCTTGGTGGCCAACTTGAAGGTGGAAGGTGGTGTGTCAGGGGAGTTGAAATTCCACGAAGCGGCATCGAGGTAAACGGTTCCCGACGAGGTGTCGGAGGCCTTGCCCGATTCGTCAATCCACTCCTTGTCCTCGAAGGTCACTTTCCACGAGTTATCCGATTTGACGGTCGGCCCATCGACAAAGATGGAGGGCACGTTGGCCTGATTGTGCACCTTGATATTGAGCGAATGCTTGCCGGCGGGAATCGTCACCTTGTCGGGGAAACCGAACAGCATATTGCCATCGAGTTTCACGTTGTAACGCCCTTCCACCTTGATGGAGATGGTTTCGGGAGCCTTCAAATCGAGCTTTTTGGAGAACTCCACCAACACGTAGTGGCTCTCCATTTTCCAGAAAGGAGGAAAAAAACTTCCACGAGCCGTACGGCGGTTTTGCACGTTGTTGCCCAACCATACTTCAAAATCGCCGGGATAATAAATCCAGGTGGCGGCTTTTTCGGCAAAAGCGGTTTGAGCCGTTACGGCAAACAATAATAGGAGGAAAAGCCCCCTAATTAGCTTACGCTGAACTTTGATTCCCCCCAAGGGGGACTTGAAGAATCGGCATTTGGATGATTTTATCATAGGTTGTATGGTTTATGGTTATTCTTCGATTTGTTGCTCATTATCAGTATTTTATTTGTAAAATAGTGGAGGTGGAGGTATCATTGGTGGTGAAACTGCTTTTAGCATTTCATAATGTTTAAAATCGGTTGGTTGAATGCTGTCTTTTTTCAACTCAATTCGTTTATATAACTCCATTAATTTATGAACTAAAATGCTTAATTCAATAGGTACTTTATCACTCCCAGATACAAATGATTGCAACGATTTATTCTTATAATCAATAAAAACTACATATACTTGACCATCTGCCTGGAATGGTGTATATTCCCTTTTGATACTATCAATAGGTAATATACTGATTTTATTGAGTAATAATTCATATTCATGTGTAGAGATAAATCCCTTGTAACTACCGATTTTATCTGTAGAATATTGACCCTCAAACAATACAGCTCTATTACTATCTATTTCCAACATCATTTCGGGACAATCTCCAAAGCATCTTGAAGATGAAAAAGATATTCTTATCGGCTTTATCTTATTCTTTTCTTTTATCTTATGAAGAATCAATTTCTTAGTTGGAACATTAAACACTTCAAAAAGTTCATTTTCCAACTTTGTGCAGGGTGAAATTACTAAGCTATCCTCCGTTAAAGCCAGTATTTTGAATGAGTACGTTTTTTTAGCAGCTAACGTATTAAAAAAATAGTTTCTTCCCTCTTTAATGGACAAGGTATCTCCCTTTATATAAAAACGCGTATATTCACCCCATGCATACATGTAGCTACAGAGAGTATCCTCAAACGAAAAAACATATCTATTGTCGTGTTTCCCGTCGTGTGCCACATCAGAGACCCAATCTCCCTGTATTTTCTCCATCATACTCACATCCTTTGATTTACAAGAATAGATGAAGCCTATCAGGAGAATAATATACACATATTTTCGTATCATGACATAAGTATTAGATTTTCAAACATTTCTAATTTCTTCCTCCCTCTCCTTTGGAGGGGGTCGTGGTGAGGTCTTTCAAATACAAATATTTCTCCTCCAGCCCGGCACGTTTCTTTATTTCGGGCGATACCATCGGGCCATTGTTTTCCCAGGTGTTGCCCGGGCCATTGGCGTTTTTCAGGTATTTCTCCGTGGGTGTCCAGTTGTCTTTCATGGTGATAAACGACGAGCCTTCGTCGGTGTAAAGATAGAACCAATGGTTGGGATCGTGTGTGTACGACGGTGCATAAATGCTGTCCA